>Ga0209208_10000947_pt1 | contig 39840 bp, 27 predicted proteins | sample S1TSphfallax_3_FD_187694 | JGI IMG/M metagenome (GOLD analysis project Ga0209208, IMG submission 187694) | Host-associated microbial communities from peat moss isolated from Minnesota, USA - S1T2_Fd - Sphagnum fallax MG (SPAdes) (version 2) | ecosystem: Host-associated > Plants > Peat moss >... | reverse complement strand
CAATGCGAGGTGTTTTGGGTCCTGCTGTCGAGCTCTGAACATTCGGGAGTCCCGGAGGACTCCAAATCCCCAACTTTTCCAAGTGTTGGGCTTCACCCCCACACTTGGCCAAGTTAGGGTTGCGACAAGTTCCCTAGTAGTCGGATATTGCACTTACAAGGATGAAGGTATGGCCTCCAAATCTTCGGCCATAGTTGAAATCTCTGAATGCAGAAAGGTTTCAAAACCCTAAACCCAAAGCGCCAAAACACCAAAACGCCAAAACCCTAAATCTGAACAAAAATCTTGTGAACTACTGTCAACCCTAACTGAATTCCTAGACCTCCTTCGCGTCTTTGCCAACCCTTTCGTTCCTCTTGAGCTCCCTCCCGAAGAAATCGTGAATGTTAAAGGGATCCTGACACAATGGAAATGTTCACAAGAATTTTAGCCTTTATAATTCCGCAAGTAGGCCCTCTGTACTGCACATCATCCCTTTGGGAACTTTGTACTATTGTCGTTTGCACTACCACATGTACTACCTCAATGTTACCGAGATTTTTGCGACTTAGAAAAGGCCGTGATAAATCAGATGATATTGCAAAACCTTTTGCGAAACTACCTTCTCCAGTAACCCTTTGACTAATTTGCGAGCTAACGCGCATCACAACTTGTGATATGTCCACCACTAGAAAGTTTCGCAAAAATTTGTGATGAGGTTTGCAATACATATTCAAACCCAAAATGCGAGGCATCGAATAATGCAAGCTTGCGATTTCTTGTGACTCTCAAAGTTTTTAGTGATACATTTTGTATCGTGAAATGTGCAATGTTTTGAGTATGACTAAACGTTGCGAAGTGTGGAATATCGTTAGGGTGGACAGAGACTGAGCGGGTCGCAAAGTTTTCTTTGTGGTATATGTCGCAAAAGTGTTGCGATGACTGTAGGGTACAATATAAATTAGCGATGGGTGGTGGACCACAAGGTGCGATGCGTGTCGGATCGCAAATATGGCAAGTTGTTTTTCCTTCACAAACCTTTTAGGTTTTTTGTTTGGCCCTTCGCAAAAGGGTGCAATATGTAGTAGTGAATATTAACAAACAAGTCTTGGAAACCAAGTATACATTTAACTTAGGACAATTATTGTGGGTAATACCTGCTATTAAACACCATATTTTTAATTTTATACCATCACACCCTATTTTACCAAAATCGGTAGTTGTTTCAATTGCCATTGATCATCAAATGGTAATAATATAAGTTCAAGTAGGAAAGAACTTCATAAAAGATGTATTTTTAGATGGTGGTTATAGAGTTAATATTATCGTTGAAAAACTAAAAGTGAGGTTAGGTGTATCAAAACCAAAACCAACACTTTATAACCTACACATGGCAGATCAAACCATTGTTAAACCTTTAGGTTTAATAAAAGATCTTAAAATTCTTATTCATGGAATTCCTTATGCAACACCTTTGACTATGATATAGAGTATTATGTTAGATTCTAGCTACTCCATGTTTGGCCATCCTTGGTTGAAAGATGCCAAAATATTTCGCAATTGGGGCAATAACATGTTATTACTATCTAAAAAGCTAGTATAGTCATAACTATACTTTTTACCAACTAAATAACCAAAAGTGTTAGTTTGTTTTGATTTCCATTTTGGAATATTTAATGAAGAAGAAGATTTAATGTTTATTATAAAACAAAGATTGTTTTCAATATGAACTATAGTTGTCCCTACAATAGTCAAGTTAAAACAATCTATTAATTTTATTCCATCAACAGGTTCAGACCTAGTCAAACATGTACATGTTGAACTGATATCTATACTACTTGTTTAGATAGCTATGCTTTGTGATGCTTTTAAGTAGCACCTGCTGAAGATTTTTTTCCAACATGAGGTAAGGGAGATGGGTAGATGCAAGTTCGGTGACTCACTTTTTGCATCCTTATGGACTTTTTGTAGAGTGTATTCTATTTAAATGCCACAAATGCATTGTAAAATCTTCAATTTGACAAAGATATTTATGGATTAAGATTGCCAATTTGAATAAAAATATTTGTAGAGGGGAAAAATTTAATAAACATAACCAATCATATAGTAATGGACTTTTAAAATTGACATATGGATTATAATCTAACATTTGCATTAGTATTCAAATGCATTTTTTTGTTATGATTTCATTTTGATATTTTTTATAGGGATTCAATAATACATGATGGAAAAATAAATATATATTAAAGAGAATTACAACAAAAACTTTCACCAACAATTAATCATGGACTTTTGAATGACTAGGTTTGGACCTTATTTTCAAAAGTCCCAATCTTGGTCATCTTTTGTTGGATTGATATTTTTCCCCCCCTAACATGTATGTTAAAGAGTTTTATAAATGGGCAACTTTTCATATGGACTTTATTAATTGATCAATCATCACATAAGGCCCACTCAACATTGGTTTTTAACATTTTTTTTCCATTCTAATGTTAAAATATGGACTTCATATCGACTTTTGGGACTTGGACTTTTGTTATTTCATTCACGAATATAATATGGCTTTTGGCATTTGTCTTAAGCAACTGGGGAGATTTTTAGTCATAGGTGTCCATTATAACTAAAATATAGTCATAAATCAAGTGGTTAATTTCTAGTTTTTTTCTAGTGTGTTTTTTTACAAAGTTCCATAGGGTGAAAACATAGGGTGACCTTGTTTATATAATCACAATGTAGTCTTTTCCTAGGTGGTTACTTTTGAATTTAAACCATGTTGACACTAAAAAAAAGTTTCACAATGTTTTTGCATATTATGGTAAAACATAACCCAAACAATAGAATTAATTTTAAAAAATGTATATCATGGTGGATTGGAATTTTTTTTTAGGAAAATAATACTTGTGATTGTGTATTGAAAGACACAAACATAATCCAAAAAATTATTGAAATGATTTAAAACCTTAATGAGTTTCGGAATATCAATTTTCACATGTGATTCCACATACTTAAACCATCTAATCAAGTTGTGACATGATTCTCAATAGTGTTTGATTGGCCCAAAACCTCATGCTAAAAAATAGAGACATGTAGTACATTTAAGATTAAACTTTGCTAGTAAACAAATAAAGAACAAATTAGTACCAAATGATTTAAGGTATTTACAACTTCACTAATAATGGTTATTGCAAAATTGACATACATGGATAGTCCCTAAAGTTGAAACTACAAAGGTATTAGATAAAAATCTTGAAACATTGTGAAATGAACAAGATATTTATAAGACACCCATTTTTGTGAATTGTAACATAGTGGATTTTGTTAGACATAGCCTAACAACTATGCTTGGTAATCTTAAGCCAATAAACACAAGATGTGTTGTCAAATTTAGTGGGTCATTAAACTAACCTTAGGAATGAGGAGTTGCTACCTATCATGATTGTGTGCATCTAGTAAATTTTCGAATGATGATGGGTGAAGATGTTGAATCTAGGTGTTGACATTCTATATTTGTAACTATTACATAATGCTCCTTTCTAACTATGGTCACACATGTCTTGAACCCACACCCAAAACAAACATCAACAACTTTTTCCTTATCAATTTCAATATCGAAGTTCTTAGAACAAGGATGTATGGGAATACCACAATATGGGTCAATATTATTTAACCACAAAAGTTTTATTGATCGAAATTCCAAGAAGATTTTTTTTCACAATGTAATTATTATGATCAATTTTTAAACCAAAATTTATTTCCCAACTTTTCCAATTTTTTCATACCTATATAAAACTTCACATCCACAACTTATAATACAAATATTTTTGAAAGTCAATCAAGTAACATTTAGAAGCAAACACATCAATCATGACTATCTAAAAAATTCATAGACAAAGGAACTTTGCATGAACTTAAAAACATGTTTACATCTTACGGGGCAAAGGGACATATACCCATTGTTGTTGTCATTGTATTCAAGATAGACATAACATGCATTATGGCTTGAATGCTTGAAGTTTGAACACCTTAACATTTCATTCTAGTCTCCTCCCTCTATAAATTAACATTGACAACTCCAAGCACTTAAAGAACCAAATTCAAATGTCTATCCCTAAATAGAATTCAGCCTAAGCTTTGTTCTTGAAGCTTGAATGTTGAGTTGCCACCCCACCACCTTGCTTGTTAGCATTGAACAATAATTTGAAACTATCAACTTAAGATTTTTTGTGCTCAATGCGCATTAAGGAGTGTGTGTCACTTTGAAAGTTTGTTGTAGTGTATAGTGTGCACCTTGTGTCTTGCACATTCATAAGCAAAAACTAGTTCTTAGGGGAGAGAGGATTTAGTGAAAATGGGTTTGAGGGAGGGGGTTAGGGTTATAAAATTGATGACTGTTAGGGCAAAGATCTAACGATCTAGGTCATAAGATGGTTAGGCCTTTAAGAATCACAATTTTCCTTTGACTTTGAGGAGATGACATGTGTCCTCTTGTTGTTTTCATTATGGTAACACCAAAAGGTTTTCTATGAGACTTTTGCAATTTGGGTTAATTTTAAAAAATCAAAACCCTTTTTGGATTTGCTAGCACAATATTCAGGTCAAAATATTGCAAATTTTTGCTAAGAAAATAAAAAATTCAAATGAAAGTTGATGAAATCACAAAGAAAATTACATTGTCGCTCACAAGAATTAACATGTAGGAATAAAAAACCTATCTGCATTTTGTGCATCCAAAACACTAAGGCCACAAAGATGGTCTCTTGATCGGAGTCAAGATTGTTGCCGTCATCTCAAAATCTCCACACATTCTGGCTGTCCATCCACTGTGACTGTGAAAATGGGTTGAATTCATCAAACCCTAAAAAAGTTCTCTCTCTTTTGTCTATTTTTGCCAACGTTGTTTGTATATGAATTCACTAAACCCTAAATAATTTATCTCTCTTGTCTAATTTTGTTAACCCTGTCTGTGTACACAGAAGCGTTATAGTATTAGTGTACCCATATATAAAGAGGGTGTTGAGTAGGCTTGTACATAGGTGCCAAGAAAAATAAATGTTAAGGCCAATGAAAATTGCTGGATTTAGTGATCTGAATTGTTTTTCTAGTTATCTTGAGTGAACTAAGAGTGAAATGCGAAATAGGGTTTGATAGATTTGTGAGAATTTTAGAGGGCCAATGAAAATGATGAAAGGACTATTATTTTCAATGTTGAGTATAATAGGATTGTGTGTAGGCTTAAAGATGATTTTTTTCAAGCTAATTGGATTGCTTGGTTGGTTGGTCTGAATTTATTTGCTTAGCTATCTTGAGTGAACTAACAACAAGTAAAACCTGTAATAGGGTTTGGTAGGTTTGCGAGAATTTTAGAGACGAAATGAAAATACTAGAAAGGGACCATTATTTTGAATTAGGTGGTGTGAGTTTGTTGTCTTAGTGATCTTGAGTGAACTAACAGTTCTATGCGTAATGGTAATGGTAGCTGTTTACAGACAGGGTTCTAGCACATTACTTGAGCACTTTGTTTTTAATTTCATTTTCAGAAAACTTTTCCATCCGTCGTCCTTCCATGATTTCAGTCTATTACACGCATTCCTAGATTTAAGAACCGCACAAGAGAGAGGGATGCAGGATACTTACCCATTCATTCGGCTCATGACATCGAAACATCATCCGTCTCTGGCTGACTGAGTGATGAATAAATGCTTGCTTGAGCCAGCCGGCCTTTTTTTTTTTTTGCTGGCTATATATAATATAGTCAGAAAGCTACATTAAAAATTAAAAGTGCTAAAATCAAGTGCTTTTAAAGAATATCAATGGGGAGAATTAGAAAAGAAGAAAAAAAACCAAATTTCTAGACATGGTTGAAGTTGGTAGCAAAAAAATATAGAAGGGTTTTTCTTAGAAAACTATTTCTATATTTAGCTTGTAGCCATATTGGGCTAAATCCTTATGCGGATCATCGCCACTTTGGCTACCAATTACAAAATTGAAAAAAAGAAAAGAAACATTGCAGGCCAGCGGACGCAAACGCAACACATTCATTTGCGTTGCTCCCTCTTGCCAAGCGTCCTTTCGTTCTCGTACCCTTCTTGGAGACGACACAAGTTTGATCTTTCCCGTCTTGTCGACCCTGGGACGCACAAATCTCGGCAGGAGGGTTGGGTTCCGGGATTCAGGTTTTTCTCTCTCGGAAGCTTGTACTCCATCCAGCGAGCGAAGTCGAGGGTTTGCTGAAGACCCAGGTGTGTGTGAGTGTGTGTGTGTGTGTGTGCGTGTTTTTTTCTCTCTGTGTGTTATGACGGTCGACACTCTTTTATGTTGATGGTTTTAATGCCTTTATTCCTGCTTGAGCCTTGAGTTTTCGACTGTTCAGATCGCAATCCTGGTTAAGAGTTTTGATTATAGGTGCTCCTGGAAGATGGATTTTGATAATCTGCGCGAGTGTAGAAGTGCCATCTCTCACCTTTGCTCAACTAGAGGATTTCAGGAATCGTCGAAAACCCGAAATCTTGGAATCGTCACAATTGTATAGGGTTTGGGACTCTAAACCCTAAAGCGTTGTGCACGATCCTGAGAGGGAAACTAGCCGATGATGCCCCTTTTATTGGTATTTCTCCACCAGGAATGTGTCTACTATGTGTAGTCGAGCAGTTAGTTCTAGAGAGTGCTTAATTTAATTCAATTCAATTTCTTTTTTGATCCACCTGAAGGAGAATAGTTTTTGTTGGGGTGTTTTGTGGATTCATCAGAATTTGTGAAGCAAGCGAAGAGGTTGGTGAAACAAAAAAGAGCCAAAGAAAGGAGTCAGAAAATAGCAGAAAGTGTTGATTCTCAGGGAATCATCATCAGTCAAGATGCCCAAGAAGTTGAGCACCAACAGCAAGGCAGAGGAGGCACGAAGTCGCAAAATGGAAGCACAGACACAAAAGAAGGTTGAGGAAGAGCGACAGCGGCAGGAAACTTTCTGGAAAGATGCTGAGGGTCCCTTGTCTAAGGCTGAGAAGAAGAAAAGTGAGGATGCCATGCGCCGCACAGAAGCAGCTGCCAAACGTGCTGAGGCCAAGAAGTTGGCAGAGCAGGAGGAAAATGAGCTTGCACAGTACGGAAAACGTGTCGACAAGAAGGCCACTCGGGTGGCAATGCCTGTGCCCAAGGTACGCAAGCAACATGCTTTCCATTCTCTTCCTTTAGTACAGTACCTGTGCTGCTTCTCAGGCTTAGGATTAGGGTTTGGGATGGTGTGCCCTTGCTCATTCAATTGTTCGTTGAGGCAGCAAAATTCTGAACAAGTTTTGCCATGCTAGATGCTTGTTGATAGAGTGTCACTTTCAGTCATTAGAATGCTTGGCAGCAGCACCTTCAGCTCTAATCTTCATGAAGCATGCAGTTGCAGTTCGTGTCCACCATTTTAGAGTTTCAAGCAGTTGTGCTACCTAGGTAAAGCACTTGAGTTTTCCATGAGACAAAGTCTGGAGGATTGGCAGAAGAATCACACTGCAATTAGTCATGCAGTAGTACAGCACTGGTACATATCTGTGTTGTTTTTTCAAATTCTGCTGTATACAATGTTTATGCATGGGTTTGACTGGGTATTGCTGTACACAGGTGACAGCAGCAGAGTTGGCAAAGAGAAAGGAAGAGGAGCAGCAACAATTGCAAGCACAAGCTCAAGCTGCCAAGTTGCGTGAGAGTCGCACTGCTCACGAGGATGAGTATGAGCGTTTGGTGTCTGTGGCCAACAGCAATCGTGATGATGACATTGTGGATGCTCATGGTCTAGATACTGCACTGGCTCAGATGAGCAGCATTTCTGCTCCTGAACTACCTGCAGACCGCCACCCTGAACGCAGGCTCAAAGCCTCCTTCAAGGTGCTCTCATTCTCTTCTCACCTCTTTCATAGGTCTGTAGTTGGAAGATTCTCTGTTTTCCTTCCCTGGTGACCTAATGCAAATCCAATACAATGAGGGAAATAGTTGGAAGTTGGAATCAGGACTTGTATTTGATATTTGAGAGCCAGTCAATATGTACAAGCAAGTGGAATCTTAATGTTGGTTTTTGCAGGCTTTTGAGGAAGCGGAAATGCCTGTGCTAAAGCAGGAGAAGCCAGGCCTTACACACACTCAATACAAAGACATGCTTTGGAAATTATGGAAAAAATCGCCTGACAATCCGCTGAACCAAGCTAGCTAAGGTTGATCTATTGCTTCATAGAACTCAGCAATTCTAGTCTCTGCAAACCATAGGGATGCCAGTGCTTGACTGTTGTTATATATACAGACCAGGGATCTCTCTTTCTTTGTGGCTGTCGAGCAGTAGTACTGTGTCTTGCACAGTGGTAGTAAAAGAAACTTTGCTAGAATTTCAGGAGAAGTCTGCATTGCTGCTTCAGCAGATAGTATAAGGTGGAATCATCACCCTGTTGCACCCCCATGGTCTGCTGAATGCACAAGAGGGTGTTTCCTATTTCTACAAGGTTGTACTCTGGTTTTGTATGTCCTGCCTTGTGTGTAATGTAAACTCATGTGAGCAAGAAGTCTTTGGATTGGAGGCATCAGTTCTGGTACAAATCCATTCTATTGACAAATCTCCTCTCAAGTGCTTCAATTGTGGCCAACTTTGTTTGAAAGGTGGTGGAAGACCATCCATTACCTTCATTGAATCTGCTGCTTGTACATTTTGTCATAGTAGCTGCAGCAATAAAGAGTGTCCTGGAGCTGTTACACAACCATCTTGGCTGAACTGGAGTTGACCAGGACTACAAGCCTCCATGGAGTGGAGCTTCCCTATCTGTTCAACAGTCCATGTGTGTCAGGTTCCTTTCTCAGATGCACATCTGTTCTCATAGTACAACAAACCTGCATTAGAAAATATCTTTCCCATCCTCGTCAAATTCCTGAATCTGGTCACCTATCTGTGTGAGACTGGTGGTAAAGCTGAGCTTCCATTCTTGATGCACAGAACTACACATGGACATTTTGTGTGCGAAGACTACTAGCAAATGACCTGAATGTCATATGTTGTGTCAAGAACTGCATTTATTGTACAAATTGATCTGAAGAGGGAGAAAGGTCACATGCACTTTTGATTCTGTAGCCATTGTATTTTCCAATTTTGGTTACAAATGTAGCTTATTGCCTGAATCCTCCTTCATAGAGACTAGAAAGCGCAGTAAAATAGAAAGATCTGGCAGGGATGCTTTGCTAATTTGCAATTCTCTTGAATTCACTTCAGTGGCCTAGCTGACCAAGGTATCACCAACTCAATTGGTCCTAGTTCTAGCACCGCCAAAAAGCCGTTTGCTGGTTAAGACGAAGAAGCAATCGTTAGGGTTTTGCTGTTCGCTCTGTTGTGACGCTCTCTGGCTGGCGTTTGGAAATGGAGATAGTAAACGCAGCAGTTGTGGTTACTTGACCTCCAAGTGAGGAAATTGCTATTGCTCGCATCACAGTAGTCTGCTTTCTTCTGCTGCGACTGATTTGCGTCTATTCTCTCTCTCTCCTCGTGGACTGTCTGTCTCTCTCTCTCGCTAGCTCGCGACGAATGTGTGGAATAGCTTGAGGGTTGTGGATGCTGAAATGCTTAACGACGGAGGAGGTAGCGGTGTGGAGAATGCTACGGAAATGCGTAACGACGGAGGAGGAGCTAGCGACGTGGATGAGGAGGAGGTGATGCTGGCCATGGTATCGGCGCCTGCGAAGAAGAAGAAATTGCTGGTTCTGGACGTGAATGGACTGCTGGTGGCTACTTACCACAAGCAGGAGGCCTTACCTCCTGAACCTCATCAAGTGAAGCTCGGCAACTTCTACGGTAACGTTTTGTTGCTCTTGTTCTTCTCCATCGCGGTTGTTGGTTTTTTTTCCCTTTTGTGTGGAAGGATTTGTGCGTTTGGTTTGTTTACAGCTGCTGGCTGCTCTTTGTTATCTCTTTCCGGCAGTTAGTTGCGGTGCAGCAACGGTGGTAGTCCGTAGCTGATTCTCCATCGGGAAGGAAAAGGGTTCATGATTGAGTCTCTTCTTTCTAACACTAGACCCCGCATACGAGTAGCAGGATTCGGTAGAATGTACTTGTTATTACTTGCAGGGAATTCCAAGTGCTGATGCTGATCCATTCGATCCCTTCGCTGGATTCTGTATCCTTTGTGGTATTCTTTAGTTTTTGAATCTGATCTGAGAATTGGGACCTACTCTCAGTGTGTTACCACCTGTTGGAAGTAGTTCTGTTTCAGGTAACTGGGGACTTAGGTTTTGTGTTGGTTTGGCTTTTTTCCAGTGTACAAGAGGCCATTTTGTGAAGAGTTTGTGCTGTTTTGCCTGGAGAATTTCACGGTTGGAATTTGGTCCTCAGCACGAGAGTGAGTTCTCCTCCTTGCTTTCTTAGTGTCAGTTGGTTCAAAGGCATTTGTTTGATTTAAAGGTTCATTGTAATTTTGGTGTTTCTATCTATCTTTTCACCGGTGGTGCTATTTCTCTTTACTGGGATCCATCAGCAGTATTGTAGCACACCACTGTGTGGTTTGGAAATGTAATCAGAATGTCTGTCACCAGCTTCAAAATTGCTTATGCCCAAGTGTGAGTTTTTTCAAGAGTGCCTTTTAGTGGATGCTGAAGGTAGGTGTGTCTGTGGACAACTTGACGTACTGTCAAGTTTTCCCTACTGTACTTACTGTTGGTTGCAATAGGATTATTTGAATAGTGAAGCTGCAAGCTTGTGCTTACCTTTCAAATGCTAAGATTCTCACAAATCTGTTCTTGTAGTGTAATCTTCTGCCATGTGAATGCACTGCCATGCCTGTGTAGGTTCAATGTGAATAATCTGGTGGAGTTTGTGTTCAAGGATTTGAGACATCAGCTTGCATTTTCCTGGGTAATATTCATTGATGCAATGGACACAGGAACATTGGATTTTGGAGGTGGTATTGTTTATTGAGCAATCATGTGATCTCAGACTCCTTCTTGTCATGTTTGTTCATGTTGCATTCTGGGGCTGTTATGTCTTTCAGTAGATGTCATGTGAGACCAATGACTGGGCACTTTGATTGCAAAGTTTCCAATGAAGGTAATTTGTTGACCTTGAAGGTTGATTGCATCTGCTGCTGTTGGTGACTCTGCAGCATCAAACACACTGCACATTGACTGGGGTCAAGCATCCTGACAAAAAGCATAAACCTGTGTTTCTGAAAGAGTTGTCAAAGTTATGGGCAACTTTCAAGCCTGGAGAATATGGACCCTCAAACTGCCTCCTTGTAGACGATTCCCCATACAAAGCCCTAAAAAATCCTGTGAGTACCATATCATTGTTTGCTGTATTTTGTAAGGTCTGAAACATTTAGGAACTTCTGCTTACAATTTATGTTCCTTACAATTAAGGTCTTGTTGCTTAGCTGACATTCAGATTTCAACATAGACAGGTTTTTTGGGCAAGGTAGATGATGTCTTCTTGTCTTTCTACTGATTTTCAACAGTCATCAATTGACTGCTGTATACCTGTACCTGTGCAGCCAAGTACAGCCATTTTTCCTCAGACATATACAGGACATGAATCTGATGACAACTTTTTAGGTATGAGGTCATGCTGAAAACTTGCTGTCAGGCTGTGTTGCATCTTTCCTATGGTCTTGGTTAAGGATGCTGAAATTTCATGGCATCGCACCATATTTATCTTAGTTTGGGCCTTGCAGGGATTTCATATTAGTGAAGGACAGGCTGAAAAACTTTGACAATTGATTTATGGTTTGCTTTCAAGGAGGAATTAGCAGTGATCTGAATCTTAGGAGTGAGGCTGGTTTTATAGGTGGGGCACTGCGGCAATATTTGGAGGGACTTCGAGATGCAGAGGATGTGCAGGCATATGTGGAGAAGAATCCCATAGGTGAGCCAAGCATCACAGCAGCAAGCCCACTCTGGCAGGTTTACAGTGGTCTAATTGGTGCAGGTCAGCCAGAGTCAGTTAACAGAGAAGCAAATGTGGCTTCCAATTCAACACTAGTGGGGGATGGTATTATTGCCCATGAGAGCTCTAAAAAGAGTAGGCGCTCTAGTCCTGTATGTCAACTTGAAGAAATCTATCCTGATGAAAAGTGGAGTTATAGTCCAAGACCAGTAGCTGAGGAGAGATTGGGTAAACGACTGAAGCATGGGTGGGACAGAGAGGATGACAGCCATTCTGGTGAACAGTGGGGTCACAGTCGAAGGACAGTAAACAATCGGAAGTGGGACGGGGTGGCTGACTGCTATTCTGGTGAGCGGTGGAGTCACAGTCCAAGGACGGTAGATGATGGGAAGTGGGGTAAACAACCCAAGAATGAGCGGGACAGAGGGGCCAACAGCTACTCTGGTGAAAAGTGGGGTTACAGTCCAAGGACAGTAGCTGATGAGAGGTGGGGTGAACAACCCAAGAGTGTGTTGGACAGAGAGGTGGAAAGTGCTGGTTGGGATCATTTTAACAAGCAGTATGCAGCACTGAATGTGCCCCTACAACCTCGAGAAGAACAACCCAATGGTGAGTGGGACAGAGTGGCTGATGGCTATTCTGGTGAACAGCGGGATCACAGTGCAACGACAGTAGATGATGAGAGGTGGGGTGAACAACCCAAGAGGGAATGGGACAGGGAGGTGGAAAGTGCTGGCTGGGATCATTTTAACAAGCAGTGTTCTGCACTGAATGTGCCTCTACCACCTCAAGAAAATCAACCCAAGGGTGAGTGGGACAGAGTGGCTGATGGCCATTCTGGTGAACAATGGGGTTACAGTCCAAGGACAGTAGATGATAAGAACTGGGGTGGACAACCAAATAGTGAGTGGGATAGAGAGGCTGAAAATGATGGCTGGGATCGTTTTGAGGAGCAGTATGATGTATCTCTATCATCTCAAGGTGGATCTCAGATTGATAGGGAAGGAAGCCAGGTCAGATGGGATAGAGACTACCAACATGGTGAGTCCATCCACTGTAAGAGATCTGGAAAGACTGGGGGATGTGAACACATGGAAGGCCACAGAGAATCAGATGCTTCGTTTGTACCTCCACTGCCTGGAGGTGAATCTCTGGTTGATAGGGAAGGCCGCCTTGTAAGGTTGGATAGGGTTCACCAACGTGATGGGGAGTTTTATCAGCGCAGGAGGTCTGTTGAGGCTAGGGGAGGCCATCAGATGGACAAAAGGAGAGACTGGGATGCACCTCGAGGCAGAAGCAACTGGCATGGAAGAGGCAGGAGTTGGGGACACTATTTTGAGCATGGTAGTGGCCATTGGAATCGGCCCTCCCCACCATACTGGAATGGTACACACAACACTTCGGTTGAATGGAGGTGTCAGAGGGAAATTACTGGTGAAAGGAGGTATGAACATTACAGGGGACAGTATGAGCAAAATGCCAATGTCAAACATGCACCCTCTCGGCAACACAGTAACAGAGGTAGAGAGAGTTGGAGGATCCCTGCCAACAAAGATCACGCAGATGGAGGTGTAATTTGGGGGCACCCGTCTGTTGAAGAACAGGACCAAGAACAGGACAGTTGGGCAGACTTCAAAGTGGAAAATAGAGCAGGTGGAGGTAGTTGGGAGGTCACCAGCAGTGCAGATGAGATACGACATGGATGGGATAATTTCAGCATGGAAAACAAGGCAAGTGGAGGTAGTTGGGGGGGCTGTAGCACTGAAGAGCAAGTGCAAGATGGTTCAAACTTCACCATGGAAAATAGGGGAGATGGAACTAGTTGGGGAGCCCCCACTGTTGAAGACCAGGTTGATGGATGGGCAAATTTTGCCACTGCAAGATTTGTACCCAAACATGGCTGGGCAAATGAATCTGAACAAGGCCCTAGTGGTTTCAAGACAAATCATTACACGTATGACTCAAGACCTGGAACATATTTTGGAGGCAGAAATCACCATAGGCATGAGTTGAGACCAAGCTTTGCAACTCAAAACCAAGGTGGCCATTGTTGGGAAGGTGAGCACACATACAATTCAAGAGCCCACAGCAGACACCTTTCCAGTGAAAACCAGAGAGGAGGAGAGGGTTGGGAAGCCCACTCTGGGAATGATAGTAGCTGTGCAAGCTGGCCATCTCCACCGCAGTGGAATAGCACACGTGAGTCTAGAGAGCCGGGCAGGACAAGGGTGTCCCATGGCCATCGTTAGGAGTTTTATTGATTCTGTGTAGGAATGCTTTGTAATTAGTCATTGGTTGTGAGCGAGGCACTGTATAAGATGCTGATTCAGGATGGCCTGCATTTGTTCATTCACACCATCTTAGTTTTAAAGCCATGTTTATGAGTGGACCATGTATTTTTGCAAGTAGGTTACCTTTTCAAAGCAGGCAGCAAGACCTTATCAATCAAAGGGATTTGTGTACCTTGGCAATGAGGTGAAGTGCAGGATCAATGGGATTGAATTTGTAGGGATGATACACAACTGTTTTGACCTTCAATTTCACCCTTGTTACCTGTAAACATTTCAAGTATGCTTCTTTCATGGGATGTAGGGACAAGATCAGCAGTGATGGAAATTGGACCAACATTCATCAAAAGAAGTCTTACCCTACTTTGTTACTTCAGACTTCTTGTTTCCCAGACCATCACATTTGCTCTCAAAAGAATTGCAGAAAGAACGCGGATGGTGCTATGAAGGAAATGCAAACATCAAATAGCACACTGCACCTGAGGATTGCTGGTGGTGCCCACAAAGATTACTCATTTACCTAGATTGATGGCTTTCAGCTCCTGAGTCAATCCCTTCTTGATGCTGTTTGGTTTATGCTTCAACCCAGAAGATTTCTTCTTTTTGTCTGTCACAAACACCTTCCTCCAGCAAAAGAAGATGTTCATTGTTCTTTCAATCCTTTAGACCAGCACATGGGATGGGTAGAAGATTCAAGAGATACACATTTGATGTTCTGTATTTCCATCAATGGAGACTTTGTGAACACATTACATTCATGATTTGATGTGATCGCTTCTGGCAATGATCTATCCCTAAAACTGAGTTCAGCTGCTAATTTTGTTATCTGTTTGTGATGGCATATGAAACCACAATTCAAAAGAACCGCATGTACAAAATTTGCAGGTGCAAAACTTGATCAATGTCTTCAATGTAGATCATGGAGGGTGCCATAAGCTTGGCTATTTTGAAGGAGATCTGTAGCATCCTGTTGGTTTTTTTTGCGCCTGGATGTTATCCATGAATCATGCTTGCTGACAGACTGAAGGATGTTGCCCCAGATGCACTTCAGGCAGCATGCACCTGCCTGACTTCAGACACTTCAGGATTATTACAATCTTCACTCTGCAGTGAGAGTTCAGACTTTTGAGCTTAGATTTGATGGGATTTTTGTTGGATGATATCTACAACTCTACATCTTGTAAGTAGTATATGATGTAGTTATAAGAGATTTTTTTGCTACAAGGTGGGGTTGCTGCTCACAGAATCATCTTATTTGAAAATTTCATCTGAACTACCAGATTCTCAACAATTTTAATTCCCAGAAAGCAAAGCTTGTTGATCCCTATTGCAGAGATTTCTTATGGGCTGTGTCTTTTACAGGTGTATAAGGCGTTTTTCAGAATCTTGGAGATGAACATCTGCTCATGGTTGTTGAAGTCATCTTTATCATACCAAGTCTGGAGCTAAGTCTCAATTGAATGTTGTATGTGTCTGCCAAAATAGTTTGGACACATGGGGGGAAAGTCTGCATCTTCAGCAGGTAGCAGCATCTGAAATGTTGCATCTTTGTCTAAGTGTTGAACAGTACATCCATGTGTTCAAACGCAAGCAAGGTACTTTATAGTCAAAACAAGCAGTGTGCCTTTTCAACTGATTGTTAGTGCAGATCTGGACAAGAATTACAAAGTAGCAAGAATTTGTCAGCCTTATACACAACACCTTGCAAATTGCTGGCTGAAGAGAATTGATATGAATTCCAAATTTATAATTTGCTTCTGGGTGATGCAAGAAGTACAGCACACAGTGAGAAGATGGTGCTCCAACTCTAACTCCTAAGACACGGAAAGATGCATATATATGAGAAGTATAAAACGCTGATGGTAAGCTTGATAGGAGGGAAGGCTTACAAATCAATGTGAGTACCATGCTTTCTGTTTGGAGTCTTGCATTGAAACCCTAAGCACTTGTTTGAAGGCTAGTTAAGGTCACAGTTGATGATGCTGGTTTTTTCTTCTCTCTTTTAACATCTAATGACTGAGTATACAACAAGAGATCTCTGCTGCTGCAGATCTTTTTGCTGCAGTCAAACTAAACACATGCTGATGTTTAAACAACATGGAGTGGTGACCAGTGTGAGAGGAACATGCAGCAAATCATCTCTTCTATGTCTCCTATCTTGAAACTCCTTCGCTTGTTTCTCAGCTAATGCAATGTGTGCCCTTTCTTGTTCTTGTGTCTCTTCAGCTGAAGTGTGTGCTATCATCTGCCTCAAAGTACACTGACACAAAAATGGATCTTTCAATTTGTTCTCTCTCTCTACTACCCACTTGAAAGACAAAAATGTTCCATCCTTTTGCTTGCTTGTGATCTCTTATGATGTGAGGAGTAGGAAACAACTTTGATTTTCATGTGCTAAATAAGAATTTCTTGAGAAAGAATAGGCATTCATCAAGTATGTCGCACAAGCTTCAAGAAGTGATTGGTTTTCATCTGTTAGAAAGTGAGGAGGAATTATATTGAGGGCACCTGGCCTCATACCCATCTCTAGCTGCCACCCTCAATCCACTGGTATGCAAATGTTTCTGTCAAGAGCTTTGTTGGACTCATCCAGTATTTGTTTTAGAATTGAAAACATCTATCAAGAAGGCTTGAATTTTTCACTATGGGATAGAAATATTTTACAACTTGTGCATGCAAAACTAGGTTAAGACTTGCCAGAATTTCATCCAAATGGTAGTACTCCTTATTGTTGAGCTCCACCATCCACTGCCATTGTTATGAATTCCTGTCAAGTTTGATTCTTCTCTCTCTTCTACCCAATTCTTGATCTTACATCTTCATTGACAAAGCAGTGAACTAGTTTTTGTTTTTGAGGCTCCTCATTGTGAAGTGAAGAGAAACCCAACTCAACTCTTGCTTTCTGATTCTGTTTGGATTCGACATACAAACATTTTGTTACTAACAAATTATTGCAAGCATCAAATTCATTTGGTTGACATGACTCACTCTGATTTTCTTACAGTTGACCAATACAGGCCTCTAGTGCCTTCCTGGCATCACAACACTTTTGAGGATGCACAATCTGCAACAGACAGAATCCTGCCCCAAGTTCACGTCTGCAATTCACACCATATCTGATTGAGCAAAACATGAATCTGATTTATGCTTGCAAATTTACTCTTGGTATCTGCAATGGGTAAGTCCAGGGACCTGATCACATGAATCTTCAAGGCACCGGTATACTTGTAAACACATTATAGGATATCAGGACCCTTTGTGTCAGATTTGATGTATAAACAGGAACAACTGGATCTGCAAATGACAATTCCAGGGGTCAGTCCACATGATGGATTCAACCTTAGAAAGATTTGTGAATCAGCTTTGGAACATAGTGGCACACCCTTGTTTGTGACTTTCTTGTATTCTTGTTGATCCTGGTGTTCTGAGTCATACAAGGTATTACTCTCTTCATGGTAAAACTCTTCCAGACCCATTTCTTTGTGGCCTCTTATGCAGTACTTTTTATTGCCAAGTGCTGCATTTTGCATGAGAAAAAATTTGCTGCAAATGTGATGACATGCAGCAATTATCTTTTGGTTTTCTTCTTTGATTTCAGCTATTTGGATGCTTGATGTGTTCTGTTCATTAATAAGGTGAACAGTTCAATATATGTCTTACCAGGGTGCCATAATAAATCATGGACATCCCATTTGAGTTTGGATTTGAACAACTACTCATTTAGTCAGATCCACGGAAGCCCAAAGAAGGAGGGACATAAAAGGGGTAAAATACATGAGGTTATATACATGTCATGATACTTGCATTATTTTAATCTAATCTTTAATTATAATTATACTTAAGATCATGTTAGTTTATAGTATGTATAACAACTTATTTACCTAAAATAACTCTACAATTGCAAAACTAAATAAAGTTGTTAGCCAAACCAAAAATTGTGCTATAAGGAAATAAATTGAAATACCTACCAAATTAATTGTAATATATCTTTGAAACAAATAAACTATCAAATCATGTAGCTTCTCTTACCCACTTCTAGAGCTTTAATGTTTAGCCTATTAAGTGAGTTCTAGATTACTAAGTACTTGTTATAGTTGTGCTAGTATTTCTGACCGCAAGGTCCAAGCTACTTCTAGCATCAAGGTGTTGTAGACCCAAGTGATCGTTGCCTGCTAAAGGCATGGCCCAAATAAACTAATATTAACATTGGGGCTAGGTGTGAAGTGTGAACAAGTGCAAATATCACTTCAAATATGTACATACCAACTTTTCAGAGCATCACATAAAAACTTATGTGTAAACATATATCATTTCCTTGATTATATTTGGGGGGGGGGGAGCATTGGGGTATCTCTTCAAATCAAAAGGCCATGTTTACATGTGTTCGGGTTTAGAAGGCAATTCATTTCACCAATGAAAAGAGTTGGATTCTATTCAACAACAAGATCTTGTTTGATTTGTCATTGTTATCACCTTTCAAGTTTTGAATATGAATGTGCAAGGAGAGGTTTGCCAACTAGTTTTGGTGTTATCATTGTTTTCATTTGTTTGTTGCATCAAAGTGTAATGACAATTACAAACTATGAACTATTGACACAAAAGAACCTACAAATCAACCTCGATGACCTTGTAGATGTGATGACACTAATGTTTGATGTTTCTTTGTTATGTCCTTTAGACATTGGTCTTCCCACTTTGACAGCCAATGGATTCTTCATTCTTGGAAGCTTTGAACTTTCTCATCTTATTATTACCTAATATTTTAATATTCACTTATTTAATCCACCCTATTTTTAATTCAAATTTATCATTTACAAATGAATTTTTGTATCATACATTTGTTTGGATTTTTAGTTTTAATTCAAGCTTTGAGTAGTGATGAGAGATTCTCAATCTCTCCACATGTTCATATATAATGCAAACAACCATTGAGCATAAATATAATCATAGTGATGACCTAATGTCATTATTGAAGATGAATCTTATACAAGATTCAATAACTCATCTAGGAACCTTCCCCAACCTTTTCATATAACTCCCCACCCCTTTTTGCAAAAAAGGACAATTAGATTCAAAACTTTAAGTCCCTTGTACATGTGTTACATTATTCTTAATTTTTTAATCTAATGTTTAGGATTACTACATATTTTATATTAACTATGTCTTGGTTTTGATATTAAACATGATCCTTTTGTAGAATTAATTGGATTATTATGTAAATTACCCAACAACTAAGATATAGGAGCCTATATTTTTAATCATGTAATTTCCCAATCAAAAAGTGTCGTCCTAGACATTTATTAATCAATTTGATGTAGTAAAAGGTGTTAGAATGGATGTTTCAATATCCCTAGTCCAATTTTAGTATGTAAATAACTTAAGGGCATAGATGCTTGAATGAAGAATTTATATAGGTGTTGTTTCTTGAATCAAAAACTATTAGACTATGCTTATTTTTGTTTTGAATTTGGTCATGGTCAATTCAAATATAATTTTATAAATACATCACAAACTTAACATCTCATGATTTAGAAATGGAAATCGTGTATTATTAGTTCATTCATAATTTGTATGTCTCATGCATTGATTTGTGCATTGAAAGCACATTTAACACATGGATTTATTGGAAGATGCAAAATTTGTGTGGCATTCATTCATTAATAGGTTCATACTTCATTTGTAAACATATACCATGTGTCAAATGTGTTTTCAATACAGTAGTCATGTGTCAAATGTACGAACTTATGAACGAACGAACTTTGCATAATTTTCATTATTAATTCGTCGCATGCTAAATTTTTGTGATGTATGCCTTAAACCTATTTAAACAAAAATACATGTTTGTTGAATAACTTATGATTCAAAATTGCACATTGGTGGTTGCTTTGATGTCAAAAAGGGACATCTTAATTACATGATGGTTAAAGCCTTGATTAAATGATTCACACATACATCAAATGAATGTGTGTGGTCTACAAGGCATGAGTAGAATGACATAACCAAGTATGTGGTAATGTTTATCCTGGAAAGTGTTTTGTAAAGACAAATGAACACTAATCAATTCATGATTCATATGAATTGAATTCCTTTTATATTGATTTTCAATATTTGCTAAATTATTTAATATATGTGAGAGTGATGTTTCGTTCGTGGTGTACATATGCTAGAAGTGTTGTATTTTGGAGGAGTTGCTTCTTATGGATTGATATATTAGAGAGGATGCAAACATGGTTGGGAATAGCACATCCATCAACTCATGTCATGATTTTCTACTTATGGCATTAATAGTTATGGTTAAGAAACTTTCCTATGTTGCTTGTTGAATGTTTGATTATTGTGATTGTTGTCCAAAAGCTATGAAGAAGGTGGGGCTACATGGAATCCTCAAGGCTTTTGATTTTGATTGTGCAATTGTTTAGAATTCCAAGTCTCAAGCAATTATGTGGTGATTGGAGCATGGATTATTGTGTTCACATCCTACTCAAGCTTGTGGATAAGTTGGGTTGCAAATATTGTGTTTAACATTCAATTTTCATAGTTGAACTTTTTTATTATGAACTACAAAGTTAAAAAATTGACAACTTATTGTGATGTGTTTTTCTTATTACAATGTAAGTTTCATATTGTGTTTGAGTGAAATCATGATAAAATACACAATGTACAAGATCCTTAGTTTACTAATGTACATTGAAACTTTGATAGATCGTGAGTATATATTGATATGAAAAAAATTGAAAATATATTAGTACATTCTAAGGTTCCATCAATTTGAAGCATCCAAAACTTAATTAAAGCCCTACTTTCATATACATGAAACCCTATTTTGTTGAGGTTGGATTATTTTTTAATTAAATATTTGCATGATTAAATTTTTATTTAAATACATATTAAAACATGTGGTCTTTCAATTGTGCAATGAAATAAAAAAAACTTCCTCCTATTGAACATTGAAATACATAATATTCATAAGTTCAATATCTTAAGGTTTAATTTATGAATATTTCCAAAAATAAAATAAATTATCCCCAATTTATTATGCTTGAACCCATTGAGTTTACAGGACAAAACAAGCAAAGGCAATAACAATAGGTCAAAGTTCAATCTAGTCAAGTTTTAAAGCATATGTCGCAATGTTTAAATGTTTTTATATGAGTTGATGACCAAGTGAAAACATAAGGTTCATGATACCACTTGGAATTATAATTCCCTCGTGAAATTAGGTAGATTCCAAGTTCATTTTTTTGTATATAAAAAAAACAATCTTGGATGAAAATCCTTCCCAAGGGGACATTTAATGTTATTTTTGTGACCTATGTGTGCCAAACAACTTTTTTTGGATAGGGGGGGGGGGATTTAATTTTGGATTTATATTCCCCCCAACCTTATTATTATTTAATATTCTAATATCCACATATTTTAACCACCCTATATTTGTTTATATTTTTTTGGGCATCCAATTTCAATACCCGATATTAATTTTAAAAATTAGTTAAAAAAGATTTGGAACTAAATTTTTTTGTTTGTGTGCTTCTTGAAATCCTAAATCCAAAAATCCTTCCAATCACTTTGACATAGAAAGAAATGTAAAAGGGTAAAAAATAATTTAAAAAACCATCCAAGTGAATGGACACTCTTTAAAATTGCATTTTTGTATATTTGAAAGATCACAAGGGAAACATAGTATTTTGGATTATCATAAAAGCTTTTAGAATATTTTTCATTAATTGCAAAGTTTATATGTTCAAAGCTTGACACAAATTAAAAATGTTTGTGCATGTTCAAAGCATTCAAACCTTGAGAGTGGACAATCTTTATTACAACTTATTTTTTCTACCAAATGTGCACCATTCCTTTTGAAAATTACAAAGGAAGGTAGATGCAAGTTACGGTGGCTCAATATTGATAGAAATTACACTCTTTACAAGTCCATACAAAACTTTTTAAAATGATTCAAATGAAAATGATTTTTACTTTAAAAATTTTTATTGTTCTAATCTTTGAATAATACATGTTCAATCACCTATAAACCTTCCCAAATCTATGTAAAAACTTGTATTTACTGTAACTAATGTCATTTTTTAATATGGAAGTCCTAAAAGAAAACCCACAAAGTCCAAAAGGATAATGCCCCATTTAAAACTCTCAAAAAATATGCTTTTGGGACAAAGAAATTTAAAAACAAGCAAAAATTGCAATTCATATGGACTTATGAAAATATGGCCAAATTTTAATCATTCAAAAGTTCCTAACTATTAAATGGTTAAGGTTTAGATTCTTCATATGAGTTTATCATCTTGTATCACATTACATATTGAATCCCAATAACAAATTTGGAATGTGAATCAATATAAAATTTCCATTTTGTGATGTTCCAATTAGATAACCAGTCCATATTTTTCAATTTCAAAAGTTCATTATTACTAACAAATGAATTTTTATCAATAAATAACCACAAAGTTTTTTTCATAACGAAATTATTAGTTTAGATGCAAGTCCCAATTAATAGATCTGAGAATATATTAATCACCATACGCATTTGAATAAAAGGCACCCATGGAAAAAACACCATTTCGTCACAAAAGTGAGGCATTGTAGTTTGCATCTACCCATGATTTTAACATTGATAATTAGAAAGGCAAAGGACTTGAACCAATGAAAATTATTTTTATAGTTAATTTGAAAACATTTGGTTCAAATGTGTTTTTGACCTTGAAAATTATTTTGAATTTTGAAAATGTGGCTTTAACAAAATTTGTTCACATTTATGTGATAGAGGGCATGAATGCATAATATATATGATATAAAATCCATTTGTAATCAAAATGTATTTATATTTAACATGCAATGTTAAATTGGGTATCAAAAGTACAAAATTTTATGTTATAAACCAACACAAAAATGACACATGACATGTGCAATATTTGGAAAAGGACTTTTACTTTGGCACCTTCAAGTTTGTGCAATTAAATGCTATTATGATGTGATTAAATTTGACATGATGTAACTAAATGTGACATGATGCAACTATGATGTGATTAGATGCAACATAATTATCTTAGGTTTTTTATTTAGCTGGAAAATGCTTAAGTTAACCTAAGTTAGGTTAGTAAATAGTTTAGCTTGACAAATTAGTTCATATTAAGTCAACCTAGGAAGGTTTTAAAGTTTAAACTAGGTTGATAGCTAGTAGATAGGTTGATTTAGGTCAACCTAAGGTGGCCAAGGTTAATTCAAGGCTAAAAATTTTGAATTTTATAACTTTGTGTTAAACATAATTAGTATAAAAAATGTGTTAGTGCAATGGATGAGGACTTGAACCCCAAAGTGAAGGTGAGAAGTTCAAATCTTCACTCTTGCAACCTATGATATTTCTAAGTCATTTGGCTTAGGTTAGGTAGTTTAGTCTAGGCTTCTTGGGCTAAGCATTCAACGTTTGTTTTTAATATAGGCCACCTAGCCTAAATTAAGTAGCCTAGGTTGCTTTACATAAATAGTTAGCTTAATTAGGTTAAGTTAGGTTGACTTTTGGTTAAACTAGCTATGCTAGGTTGTCTAATCTAACTAGGTTGACTAGTTAGGCTGGGTTGACTTTTGGTCACATGCAATGATTCATACTGTGTTTACAAATTTTTAACACATGTCATCCATCCACCAAGGTTCCTTTTGTAACATTTAGTCAAATATAATGATTAAGTTGAGATGGCTTACATTTTACATATCATGCCAAGGTTAATAATGACACATAATTTCATTATTATAAGAAAATTTTAAACTTTTAGTCGTTAAAACAATTGAACTTTGCAACAATACATTTGAAAGTTAATTTATGCATTCATGACACTAAGAATGAAAACATATAAAAGAGTCAAATTATTCATGCTTAAATGAAAAAGAACAAGGCATGATTAGATACTATAATTGTTCCAATGTTCAAAACAATTTTTTCGGGTAATTGAGATATTATGTGAGTAAAATTCAAAGGCTCCATATATTGATTGTTGGGTGAAAATATAGGGTCATTCTTAAATTCTCCAAACCAAATTGTAATTTTAATATAAGATATTTTTTATTCTAAATATTAAAAAATAAAGAAAAATATGACAGACATGTACAAAGTGTTTAGGTATTAATTGTTACTAGGTTCACCCTATTTTTTTGGAGGAAATTAAGGAAAATCTAGGGTCACAAGAAGGGGCTAGGGGTGTTTTTAAGATGAGTTAATGAATGTTGCAAAGGATTCCTTTCAAGAATTTCTTGTTAGGTTATCTATACATGTGATTATTTTTATGTTCAAAATATGAGCATGCTAATAGATTGTTAATCCCTCATCATAGAGTCTCTCATGATTTCAACTAAAACTAAAAAATCAAAAATCAATACATGGTTCCAAAATTCAATGCAATCATAAAATTTAAATTAAGTTCATGATGGTTTCAATTTTTGAATATTAAAAAAATTGAAAATAATAAGATGAAAAAAAAAATCTTCCCTTAGTCCTATTAATACCCCAAACAATATCCTCTTTGATACAATAGTGTCAAATTTTAACACAGATTGTTCTTGGGTTGGGAAGAGTTTACAAGTGTTTCCATGCTGCAGTGTACACAATGTACAAAATAGTCACAGTTTGAACACAAGTCAAATTTTAACTTGAAGTGTTATCTGGGGGGAAGAGTTCACATTCCAGATCACTTTCACTTTTTTTTTCTTGAGTTAACTCTAGCCTCTTTTGATTTAAGTTTTTCATTAGAAGAAATAGTTTGAATTTCGTTTATTGCATATAAATACTTACATAAAAATGCACACCAATCCATTTTACATTAAAATTGTGTACAATATATTTATGGTACACAAAATTCTTTGGCTACTACATGACAAAGACGAACAAGACTAAACTTATTCATAAATGAAAAACCTAAACATCTTTAACTTTCTTTAACATGCTCAAAAGTGTTTAAATTCAATAAATATTCTCACTAAATTTTTTGGGGGCCTCATTTATTTTCCAAATGATTTTACAAAATTTACCTTCAAAGTGCTAAACCAATTTATATCTTATTTTGAATTGAAGTCAGTTTGTAAAAATGCAAGAGGTTTCTCCCCCCCCCACCCCCTGTCCCCCCCAACCCATTTGGTGATGTGTTTTCAACTGTTCTTTTGTTTTTTGAAAAGGGTAAATTGATTTTGGGCATGAGCACTATCCAATACGTTCCATGCTTCAAAATTTCTTATTCCCAAGATTTAAAGCTCAGGTGCTTCCAAAAGTAGCCAGCAATCTTTATATAAATCTGCAGCTCTGTCTCAGCTAAGTGACAACCATGTGAAACAAGGACGTTACTTGGCCATTTTTAGAAGAAAAAGAAAAGCAAAGTAAGAATGAGCTTTATGTACAGTTTTCCTGTCTGTGTAGCTAACCTTCCAGAATGAGATCTGCTGTCTACCTTCTATGCATCTATAGCTGCCTGAAGGACAACTTTTGCAGCAAGTTCAAAGAGCTTGGTCTGTACAAAACACAAGTGCTGGAGTTTTTTAGCTGATACCATGAGTTCTAATCAAGTGCACTGGGTGCTGGTGACTCACTCTCGGCATGATGATGATGATAACATGAGAATGCCACAAGTTTCAGCAACAGTTGCCTCACATGAGCCTAATATTGCAGGTGTTGTGGAGCAGCATGACACAGTACTATACGAACAGGTTCTTAAGGACCATGTAGTAAGTGAAGCAACGGAAGAGAAGTCATGAATGATCATGATGAGTTCAATCCATGATGTGCAATACTGGCTACAAACTAGCAGCTCTACCTGTTGCATAATATAATTCGTCCTGCTGTGTTATCATGGTAGGTAGATGATCTAGTTCAGTGTAGACCTTGAAACTCTTGTAGAACATGTATGCTTGCAGGCAATTTTAATTAATTCTCATCCATACAGTAGTACCTCACTAGTTAGGCTTTTTTCCAAGGCTGCAACAGATCTATCATGGAAACTGTAACTCCCAGGGACTGACAATTAACTTATTCCTAGTAGCTGATTTAAGCTCCCAGACTAGTTACTGCTGCTGTGCTCCAAATTGGTGTTTCACAACTGATAGACAGCTGGTGAGCTTGAGACTATATATATACACATATATTATATCTATCTATTTGATTCAGGGAGCTGCTTTGGATTGATCCAAATGTAATGAAAAGTTGTAAGGGGAGGATTTAGGCTGAGAATGTTGTCTCTGCTCGGTGTAGTGTCGGAAAGGGCTCTTTGGATGTAGAAATGGATGGTGGCCGTGAGCGTTTAGGCGTTGAAGGGAAGAATTATTACAGTAAACTTTGCTGGCTGCAGCTGCTGGACTGGTTGGTGTTGATGATGACGACGTTGCTGCAGCAGAGTAAAGTGCAGCAGGAGTGAGGGCTGGGCCAAAGAATGTCTGCGTCCGCATGGCTTTCAGATGATGATCAGCTGAGTTGGGTGAAGCAGCGGCTGATAGCAGATTCAAAGGAATGGCTAATTCTGCAGCTTCTTGCAGCTGCTCCAGTTGTTGGTGTTGTTGAGGAGAAAGCGTAATTTGACGAAACAATAGGGAAGAATTAGTACTCGTTGGCGGCATGATGGCGGAATATTCAGTAGACGTTGCAGATGCTGAGGACTGATGATATTCCAGCTGCTGCTGCTGCTGAACATGATCGGTGGATGAATATCTGGTTGCACTGCACGTTCTTTTGCGTGTACTAATGGCGGTTGATGCAGCAGTGACTTGCAAAAGCATTTGTAGTCCCATTTTGTTCAATGTCCATGCTGTGTTGATCACATTTCCAACCGCTGCACCCAAACTATGTTGTACCAGATCTGTACGCACTGCGCTTGTCACTCCGTAGACCGACTTCCCAGCTGTCTCCACAGCTTCCACCAGCTTCGCAAACGCATCGACACTGGCAACCGCAACAGAAGCCTTTGCAGCAGCAGGCCCTGAAGATGAAGAGGAAGAAGAATGTTGATGATGATCTAACGCCGCCGTCGTAATATGATCATACACACTGGCCGCCGCATTAACATCCAAGCCTGCAAGACTGCCGGCAAGTACATGGCCTGTTGCGCTGATGGCCCCTTTCAGAAGACTCCTTGACATCACCTTGGCAACTGCAGACATGCGACGCGCTTGTTGCATGCGTTTCAGCATGCGCGGGGTCACTCCTCTTTCCACTGATCTTACATTCCGTTTCACTATCGACCCAGCTTGCCGAATGCCTAGACTCGCCCACTCTCCTCCTATCACTATACTGTCTGCCACTATGCTTGAGGTGCTACAGATTTGCCGTGCAATCTTTGCACTGGTTGTTTCCACACCGGGCGCCACTACTGTCCAATACTCTTCGCTCATATCTCGACTCTCCTCGCCACCACCGGCGCCACTGGTCGCGGAAAGCTGCTGCTGCTGCTGCGCTGCTGCGATCACATCCAACAAAACCAGAAGTAGGTTTAAGAACCAAATCTGCACCGATTGGGTTTTCTGAGAACTTTTTGTGTTCACAACCTGCATACAACAACCAGCAAGAAAAAAACTGTTTCAGGCATTCTAGATCTGCATACATGACTAGTGGATTGACCCGGATACACCCAGCAAGATGGATAGTTTGCTTACCTGCAATCGCTATTTCCCGATGAACTTCGAATGTGCAGTAACGATCCATGACGGCTTCTAGCTGCTGTAGAACTTCCAGGGGAGTCGTTTCAGCTGGAAAGATGAGGCCATACACCAAACCGGGGAGAGCAAATGTGTAGCGCCGGTTCCACACTTTCAACACCGGTGCGTCTTTTCCAACTGGCCATTGCACTTCTCCTACAGCCGCTACGATGGCTGCTAGTGGAGAATGTTCCTGTTTCAGCAACCGCAGGCAGAAGTCACCCTTCTGCATCAGCACGCTCTCCTCTCCATCTATCAAGCACAATTGTGCTCCCCTAATTCTCACCAGTTCTGTCTCGCTACCCATTATAATTGCAGCAGCTGCTGGCTCCGACATGGCATGAGAACGAGCAGCTGTTTGATCATCTATAGTACTACTGCAGTAATTCAAGAATTCTCCTCCCATGTTCATCGACGTTAGTTAGGCTGCTGCTGCGTCTAGAAAGATTGTAGCCGACTTGTCCTGGAGTAACCATAACAAATCAAGCTGCTGCTCATGGCTCCAAATTGTTGCACTTAGGTGATCAGAAAATTTGCCTGCCCGTTGCTGCAAGATAGACTGCAGCACAAACATCTGTGATCAGTACACAACAAGACTGTCAAATTAGCTCTTTTCCTACTCGCTGCCAGAGAATCAATCAATTTACGCAAGGTTTCAGAGTCGGAGCTGCATAAACCCTCGTATCTGCATCTCAAGCCACTGAATCCGATTTTACTAATTTCCTGCATCGAGAGACTCTCTGTTCAAGCTTGTTTCTTTGTAGATTCTGGTGTAGTCTATAGTTACTGACCAGTTGGCAGTAATGCAAAGACCCTTACGTACCCATGACGTGGAGAAAAAGACAAATATTCTCGAGCGCCAAAGATTAATTCCCTGCTCCAAGAAGCTGCTGTTGCTGCTGCACGACATGTCATGCAAGTATGTCAGATTCACATGAGCATCATGTCAGAATCTTCACACTAGATCTAGATCAGCTTATCGGCCACGAATCCAGAATATACACACAATTCCCTTCTCTCACTTCAAATTTGAACCTGGAAACTTTACTTCGTGATCGAAAACGATCATCTCTATAGCACTCACTGTACTCTCTCCCATGCTAATTCTCATGCGGAAGTCCACGTCCAGCAGCTCTAATGTAGCAGCAGGGGTGTGCAGCAACTGCTTGTGCCAGGCAAGGCAACAAAGAAGAAGAAGTCGAAGTACACAACGACAACAACAACAACCCCAAAAAAAAGAAAAAAAATACAAAAACCCAATGGAGAAAACATTTAAAATACTGCACAGAAAACATAAATTACTTACACAAGGGGAGAAAGAAAAAATAAAAGTATTTGTGTATAATTTGACAGGCAGATGCTTCTAGGATATGTATGTGTACATTGAGAAGATGATCAATCGCACATGAAGACACAGAAAACGATGGAAACCTGGCAACCTTTGGTCGCACAGTAAGTAACGCACGTCGAAGTATAAGGAAAAGAAGTTGCAAGACTTCTGCAGACAGGGTTGCTGTAGGTGTATGTACTCTGTACAGCAGTGTTTTTTGTCTTTGGGGGATTTTTTTAATGTAGCCAAAGTGGCTGGCGATCATCCATAGGAACTAGGGTTTTATTTTTGCAATTTTGTGATTTAGATGAAGTAGTGATTCATCCATAAGATGATTTAGCCAAATTTGGCCATAAGAAATATGAAAGTAAAGCAAGTCTAAGCATCCTTCTATGTTTCTGGCTACCTACCAGAACTTAGTTTAGAATCTGGCCAAAAAAAATCCAGAATTTGGCGACTAAAAACTCAATTTTTCATCAATTTGGAAAACAAATTCAATATTTGTCAAAATTTCGCCAAAAGAAAACCCTGATCGAAACAAGTAGAAAAATTGGCCACGACCTCAAGGAAGACTTTTCTGCTTTTGGTTTTCAGTAATTAGCCAGAAACATAGAGTGATGATTAAAGATTTTTTTGCTTCCTATTTGGTTTATAGCCAGATTTTTACTCTTTTTGGGGGTCATTTGTGGCGATTGAAACCCTCAAGATACATTTCATTTTCCAAGTTAAAAAATGTTTGAAATAGAAAGGCTGATCTACAGTGGCGCGTGGTGGTGCTGGTGTCGTCGATTACAGCAGGACAGGAAAGAAGATCGGCAAGAGCAAAGCAGGCGGCTGCCGCTTACGCAAGCTGGCGTGTGCAATGTCAACACGTCGTGATTCGGCTGCCACCGCATGGAACGTCCCACACACACAGCGAGCCTGCGTGTGGTCCGCAGATTTCACCAGCCGGCCTCTGTCTGTGTCTCTTCCCAATTCGTCTCCTAAATCCATCTTCGCCTGAAACCGCCTGAACCAGATCCACAAGGTGGGCAATTTATAAAACACCTGTTTTGATACTCTGGGACAAATAACCACCCTCCCCCCGTCCAAGCCCTGCTCAGAAAACACCGCATTCTGTGTTTGGACACAAAGAAAATCTATGTAGGGCTTTATGAGGGGCCACCTCACCATGTGCAATTAGGCTTTAAGAGGGGGCCACCTTACCATGTGCAATTGGGTTTCAGGAGGGGGCCACCTTACCACCATGTGCAATTTTTGCTAGGCATTTCAGGTCGAAAACAGACCCTTCGGAAAGGCTGGCCTCCTACCTCCCCCCCTCCCTTTAAGCACTTGGAGAAAATTTGTAGTGTATGTGGAGGGCACCTTATACCCATGAATTTCCCTCTTAGAAATTGGGAGGGATATTATGCCTACTCCCCAGGAGTGGGAGAGAAACTATGCCTACTTATAGGTGTAAGAACTCTCCCACTATTGAGGAGTAGGCATAAAAACCCTTCCATCCATATGCCTTGTGATTTACATAGTTTTGATTCCTGATAATTTTTGCCTCAAGCTTTACAATAGGTAAACCCCATGGGTGGCGGGCATTCCCAAAATGTGGGGCCAGACTTGGCTATCGCCTCATCCTAGGCCCCTTATTTTGAGAATACCCTCACCCTAGGGCTTTACCCTACACTTTTTTTTCATTTTTCCCCTCGTAGTGATTGGGTATTTGCCCAAGTACTACAGGAATTTTAGGCTCTCATTTTTTGTTTTCTTTCTTTTCATGCCCATTGGGTACCTGCCAAGTACCACTGTGAATGAAATTCTAAGCAGGGCTTTCTATATTCACCAAATTCCAAAGCCCATGGCCTCAGGATTTATCTAGTCATCCTATAGCCAATGTATATGATATGGGTAATTGATTTCTTATAATGTCCATCACATTGCAAATAGAGTTTTAGGTTTACATAACACTGACAAGCACTCTGAGAAATTTCCTAGTGTATTTGGCAGGCACCTTATATCCATTAATATTATAGGAGAGATCCTACACCTACTCCTTAAGAGTAGGAGGGAGATTATGCCTAGGCCTTTTGTAAGATCCATCTCATTCTTAATGAGTAGTTGTAAGAACTGTCCACTCATACACCTTGTGATTCACATAAGTAAGTTCATAATAATGTTTGTCTCATGCCTTTTAAGATGGGTGAAGCCTATGGATGGAGGATGTTTCCAAAATGCATGTGTGAGCTTGACTTTGCCTCATCCTAGGCTCCTTATTTTGGGACTGCCCCCACTCTGCCATTTTACCCCCTCACTAAAATGCTTAATAAGCCAGAAATGTGCGAAATTGGGTCTTTGTTTGATGTTGCTTCATGTTTTGAAAGTTCCTCACAGATTTTGCAAGGGTTCATTCCTGTTTGAAGAACCCAATATTGGAATTTTTTTTTGGGACATAAGTACTGAACTTGGTTGCCATTCTAAGTGTCATACTTGGATGCATGCATATAGGGCATGAATGTTGTGTCAGAAATCCTATTTTGGCAATGAAACTCCCAATCCAGCTGGCTTGAGTGACCCAGCACCCACCAGTGAACTATCCAAAAAAATCCTATTCTTGGAGACAGCTTCCACATTGCATGGAGACGACAAGCTTTGCTTGTTGTCTTCTTTTATCTTGTTCTTGGCGCCTTTCGAAAGGGGATGAGTCTTTTTTTTTCCCCTACTACCTCCACATTGCATCGAGACAACTAGCAAAGTCTGGTCTTTTTCTCATGCTGCCTCCACATTACACATAGATATGAGCAAAACTCATTGTTTTTTTTTCCTATTGCCTCCACACTACAGAGAGCTTGTTGTCTCCTTTTTATCTTGTGACCTCCACATTGCATGGAGATGACAAGCAAAGCTCGTTGTTTTTTTTCTTGTTGCCTACACATTGCATGGAGCTGTCATCTCCTTTTTTTTGTTCTTAGCACTTCTTGAAAGACAATGAACTTGTATGGAGCTCATCATCTCCCTTTTTTTTGGTTATTGGCTGCCTCCACACTACACAAAAATGATGAAGTTTGTTCCTTGTTTCCTTTTTTTTTGTTTGTGGGGCCTCCTAAAAGACTTGCTTGTTGTCTTCGCAGTTTTTTGTTCTTGGCACCTCCCAAGAGACAATGAACTTTGTTTGTTGCCTTTTCTTTTTAGTGCTTGGCACCTTTTGAAAAATGACGAGCAACATCTTTTCCTTTTTTTGTTCATGGCACCTCTTGAGAGACAACGAACAAAATTCATCATCTTTTTTTTTTTCTAGTTCTTGGTGCCTCTTGAAAAATGATGAACAAAGATCTTCATTTTCTTTTCTTTGTTTTTAATGCCTTCACACTACATAAAAATGGCCCATAGTGATGCACCCCCAAACTCCTTGAGAGATCCAAATGTGAGTCCCATAGTGAAATAAGAAAAAAAAAAAAGAGTCGAGGCATGTTCCTTATTTCACAACATTTTGGGGGTAAAAGGGCATGTTGGAACTTTAAGATGGAACTAAGATAAATTCACAAGCAAAAGTTTAACATGAAATCAACTTGCACAACCTAGGAAAGGGGGTGGTTAGTGCAAGATAAATGCAAGTGATGTGACAAACTTAGTAGGAACAACCTCAAACACAAGTTTTACACAACCTGCAACCTTTGGGAGGAAGCACCACTCCTCGCCTTATAGTATATTATGTGATTTCAATGGGGGCTACATTCAAATGACATTTTTTCCCAAAACTTCCAAGTGGGAGGCCCAAAATTGAAACTTTTGTTGTCTCAAAATTTTGGATGTTCAAATCTTCCTTAAATCAAGCTTATTTCGAACATCCAAAGGAATCGTCTTATAGCCATCAAAAAGATCTTTCCAACAATGTATCGAATGCCCCAGTTGGAAATCATTTGACCCCTGTTTTAAAGGTAATTGTGGTTAAAAGTTAAATTCCCAATTTGACTCCTGACCTTTTTTTTTATCATAATTCATGCAAAAGGAAAAAAATTATCTATGCAACTACCAATTCTACACAATTTAGATGCCTCATACATAAACTCATGAACAATCCCAAAATAATTTAGACATCTACATGCTCCAAGTTTAAGAACATTGGTTACCTTGTTGAAGGTGAGCAAATTTGAGAAACTTAATTAACAAGATCCTTGTACACCCTTCTAATTCCTTCAATTTTGTAATTCTCATTAACTCATTATGTGATGTTATCACGTTAGGTATGAACATTTCCTTCATTTGCACCGTCACACGATCAATGAGAACAATTTGATCTCCAATCTTACTACCATGCAACCCATGGATCATTGCAAAAGCAATTTTTTTATTGGAAATGAGGTCCCAAAGGTAAACATTAATGCCAATTCATTTCTGTAGTAAACAACACATGCAACATAGAAAATCTCACCTGCCCCAAAGAATCTAGTATACTTAATATTTTTTCTTTTCAACAAAACTACCCAAGTTCTAATAGTAGCCAAGAACCATAAATTAATAAGGCAATATAATGCATTTACTTGCCATGGACTAACCTTGGCCATTGAACTTGGCACCTTAGTTGTTTGTAGTGAATGAAGTGTTGGGTCTTGCATAAATGTCTACCAAATAATAATGTTCACCAATCAACCCTTCATTGCAATGCGATGATCTACTCTCATCATTAAAGGAAATACTTACATCTAGTTGTTGACCCTATTGCCACACAATAAACTAGACAAAATAAAGTAAACTATTGAACTACAAACCCTTCTAGACTACATCCTATAAATGAAAGGCCAACTAGCATGCAAATGGTCATCAAATTTACAAGTTTTGGAGTCCACAATGAAGGTGAGTGTAATATTACTTACATTATATTAAATTAAGGTGTATGTTGCATTATGGCCTATAGGGTAACTGAAATTGTTCTATTACACGAGAATGCACACGTGTTACATGTGGTTGTGGTGTGTATAGTGTTTGAAGATGTTTTCTACCAACATATGCTTGTGATGCTACAATTGGTCTTGGTCTATAAGGTGCATTTGTAGGAGGTGGGTAACTTTTGTTATTTGGAGGTTGATATTATTGTGGGGAAGGTTATACAAAAGCACTAGGTGCCTAGCTATATACTTGTTTTTATGGTCTAACTAGCCCAAGCCCTAAAAGACATGCACATTTTGTTGTGCCTTACATGCACACACCATGACCAAAACCAAAAGTTTGTGAAGAAACAAATTCCTAGAAAGAAAAAACCTTGATTATATGCATTTTTACATATTGTCCATCATTTTTGGAAATCCTAAATGCACAATTAAATTATATGAAACCTTACTTATGTTGCATAAGAAACCTTTGTAGCTAACTCAGGGCTTGGTCTCCTTATCGTTTGGAAAAAGCTGGCGCCATAACATCCTCCTCACTATCACCTACCCCCTCACTTGGTGGAGGGCAAAAGTTTTCATCAAGATCATCATAGTCTTTTTCTTCAAAGTCATCTTTAGTTGCACCTAGAAGGGTTTTATTTTCAGCCATGTTTGGCACTTGTACTTTTGTTGCTAGACAACTACTTTATTTAGGAGGTCCAACAATTGGTACACAACCAACAACAATGGGCTTGGGTGTAGCCACCTTCACAATGTGTTCTTTCAACCTACACAAAGAAAAAAAAAGTCAAATGCTAACCTCCACCACTAACAAGCAAAATTTTGTGGACACCCTTGGACTAGAGATAACAACAAGAAAGCTTTGGCAATGAAACTTACTAAGGCCCAAACAATAACTTAATCCAAGAATGGGTCAAAGCCTAATTAATGGGATCGAACTTTAAAACATAATTGAGTTATATAAGAAAACACACAAAAAAACATGACAACATGAAGACTTATTGTTGTTTACACTGCAATATATTTTCCAATCATTTTTTGTTCGTAGCAATCTTCTATTGCCTCAACTTTTCGTAAGGGTTGATTTCTGGCTATTGCATTTGATTGCTTGAGCAAATCATCCTCCCCATAAAACTTAATATGCACAACCATACAACCACTAGCTAAAAGCATAATGGTTAATAGTTGCAAAGCTAAACTCATTGCCAACATTTATAGGAAAAAAGACCTCCAAAACAAGTGCAAAAATCTTAAAGCAAAGTGAATGGTAGGTAGGGTCAAGGTAAGTTACCAAGATTTGAAAAGGCAAGCCTTGTAATCACACACTTTTAGGTGACAATGCAACTTTCCAAAATTCAAAATGGTTGTTCCTATAGGGCATCAATGGCAAATATGCAATTGATAGATCCACATTGTTTGATTTCCCATCTACGAGTTGACAAAAGTGAAGGAACCTAAAAAATGCAATTACTATTTCCTCAGGTCTACTTACAACCCTTGATTCAATTATACCAAATAAATAAACCTAGATGTGTAGGCATGTGTATGTGTATGCATGTTTGACCTTCAATTTGTTGGATTTTGCATTATGAATGTGTTTCCAATCTTATAACAAAATTAATTGATTTTATATTTACAAATAAATGCCTTAATTTAAACATGGGTTGGATGGTCACTTTTTCAATGTGATGCAATATTGAAATATATGTGGACAATTTTGCTTAAAAACAAAGTTTCACTTGACACTAAATCACCTTTGGTCCAATTTATCTTACATAACAATTGGAATTTTCCTATGGCAATGAATTGTTGGGTGCACGCATGTTGACCATGCTAACCATAAACAACATTATGGGTTTAAGGTTTAACATTGCCTTTAACATTTTGCATGAAGGAATATTCAGCCCAATTTGTGCCACAAATTGGCAAAGTCTTTTAGTCACCTACAACAAGAATTAGTTAGAAGATATTGATTGTAGACTCCTTGGTTTTCCTACCCACCTTTAACTTATAAAACACTATTCATCTCTACAAAAATTATAGTGTAGGGGATCTATGACATTCCAGTAGTCTATAAATTTGGTTTATTCATGCACCCCACCCTCAAGTACCATAAAGGTTGTTCAAGACACATGAGAACATGGTTGCCAACTTGAATAAAACATCAAGACGAACCCTCTAACTGCATTAACGGCAAATATAATGAAACCCCTTATGCAGAACAATTCCCATTGTTTCATGTATCAAAACTAATAAATTGGTATAAGTAAGCGCATTCATGAATATGAACTTCACTACATCAATTGCAACATCAACTAGTTAGCCTCACTACACCATCCAATGACTTATCTATTTCCCCTATTACAAAATGTGTTTAATTTCAACAAACTACATGGTAAGAACAAATCCAACCTAAAGTCCATGCATAATCCTTACATGGGTGGCCGGATTGCTAATTCCATTATAGGGAGTAGTAGTGGATCAACGAATCAACATTTGAATTTTGTAGCTAATTTCAAACACCAAAACTAGTTTGACTACCCTTAATTTCATGTAGATGATCACTTTACTCCATGTGCAACACCAAATCAACCATTCAAGCTACTTGTAATCTTGCTAGCCTATAGCTAAGGCACACCTGTCACTGGTAAAATTGGAATAACGAGTTTTGCTAAACTATCTTGCTCTATATTAAATACAGTGTTGCCTAATTGAGTGGGGAGCCAATATTGCATGATTGACCATCCCAATATATTTTTCAAAGGAAGTGGGCCCTTGCAATTGAAAACAATTAAAAAGATTCTATAACCTAAAGCGTGGATTCATAGTAAAAGGAGCAAAAACAGTTGTCAAATGTAGTGTGATATTGTACCATGTCTACTTTGAAAGACAAGTTTGTGTAATCTATTTATTCAAATTATTATTTCTTTTTGCAATTATACTTATTTGCTAATGATCTTCATCTTAGACAAATTTAAAGTCATTTCATTAAGTTTTGAAAATCCTTTCAAGCACATAAAACACTTAAAATGCAATTGTCAAATAGTGCCTTTAGATTTGAACGTCCTTTTTGTTTATCAAAATGTGCACCATTCATCCTCAACACTTTAACCTAGATTTTAAATGAGATGCAAAATTCATTCATGATGCAAGGAGAATTTGGGTGGGTGGATTGAATCCTAAGCACAAAAAATCTAACATAAAATCAAAAGTCTTCAATGAAATAGGTTCATTCAAAACCTATTCATTCATATTGTAAAGAAAATATTGTTACAAAATGCCCACAAGAGATAAGGTAAGCATTATATGCATACCATAGGTGAGAGGCATAATTGTTATTGCGGTTATCGCCCATCACAAATACATTGCCTTTAGGTACACACTGGGAAAACCCACGAAAAGTACTCAGCATAATGCAATTGATCCATTAGACAATGTATGCACACTATGGACAATCGGCATCCTTGAGTTACTTCTTATCAATCACTAGCTATGCAATCCAAGTGCCATCACTTGTTAATAAACACACTTTCTCCCTCTACTTTCCATATAGTTATGTGAAACTGATACCCTGCTTTACATATGTTGTGATTAACATACTAATCTACTCATCTTTTACAAATGCAAGACTTAGTCAATGCCAGTCAGGAACCAAGATACCATGACCTTTTGAGTTCAATTTCCCAACTTTAACCCAACAAATTTAATCAATTCCTTATGATTCCATGAACATGATTACAACCGAATAATGCAAATAACCCATAAAATAACATGATTACAAACCCCCACATGGTCATGGAGAAGCTACATTCATCTTCTAAGTGTAATCACCATATGTTTTATTTCACATGCATTTTTCTTTTAATCCAATATCATTGACCATGCAAGTAAGAGCCTAGAAAGATCATGGGATATGAGATATATAAATTTCACATGTATCTATATAGAGAAAATGTGATAGAAACCTAGCTTCCAAATAATATTACATAGTACATTCACACCTACAACGCATCGAGACCCTTGGAAATGGCTACCATCTACAATTCATGATTGAAAATGATATGGCTAATCGGGTCTTTTCGAGATCCTCTAACAATTAATTGCCTTTATGAGCAAGGTTGGGTGTTAAAGAGCGAATCCTTCTACACAGAAAAAGGAGGGCATGGCTAGGAAATAAAATCACATGAGGGATTTGATTTACCTTTTGCACGGCTACAAGGATTGTAATAATCTTTTGGATAACATGCATAAGACATTGGTGTAATAACCCCAATCCACAATTAAGCAAACTACATCTACAAAGCACTTGCACTATCTTCGTATAAATGTCTTCATGATAACTGCAACCCAATTAGTATACATTCACATCAACAACTTGCTTGAAACAACTTGTATAGAATGTAATTTTTTTGTAACGAATATTTTTGCTTACATATCCAATCTTCTAAGCCATATGCTAACTTATTTTTTGGATACATAAGCCCCTATAATCTTGTGTGTGTGTGTGTTTTTTGCAAACCCATGGCCCATGTACACATGAAGTATTAGGTTTGACTTCATATGGTTTTATGCATCTTGCACTTGGTCCCTTGTATGGGTTGAAATAATTCTAGCCATTCAAGAACAACGTATGTAACAAAGATTTTATATGTGCATATCTCAACCTAGTACATGATTATCTTTGTGAGGTGTTGATGACTAACATTCCAAGATCACTTTCAAAGATTGCCACCAAAATTGCATGTTCACTTATAGGTGCACCTTGCAAATGCAGTAATTCACAAACAACAAGTCAAAGCATTTAAGTTGCAATTCCAACAAATTGAATTTCCAATTAGTTCCCTTGTCCTAACATCTTGCCTGAAATGGGTTTCTAGGCATGAAACTTTTGCATACTTACATGGTTGTCCTATAACAGATGGAAAGACCATTGACACTAGAAGATGGTGACAATGCCTACATGGAAAATAAAGATAGAGTTGTTTACATTAGTAATTTCCTCATTGGGGAGCACGCATATTGTCAAGGATAGGCTATGGGGTCTCAAGAAACAACATAGTGGTAGCTTACCTCTTTATAGTTCACCATCTCCTATCTAAGTAATTAATAATGCCCAATTCAATAGTCAGCCCAATTTGATTCATGGGAATAAGTAGTAGGAACATTCACCCCCACATTGTCTAATAGAAGCAACCTTCTTCCTTTGAGTACAATGACATGTGACGTGCTTCCCATCCTTAACAAAAAGGTATGAGTTTCTTTGTTAATCCAACCTCATCGACCAAATAACAATCAACTAAAGAAATCATGGGGTATGAGAGAGATAAATTCAACATGGTAGTATAGAAAAAAAATGGCCCTAGACTAGAAGTTTTCCACACCCATTCGACTAGCAAAAACACAACATAAGGTAATAAAAATGATGAAAACCTGGCTTAGGGTTTTGAGCTTCAAACCCTAAAAAAAAGGCTTTTACATAAGTAACACGTTTTTTGTAAAACAAATCATTAGTGTAGCACAACATCTTGAATTAGCTAAGTTTTTGTCTACAAATTCATTATTTCTTTGTAAAAACCATAATATCCTACATGAAAAATTATCCAGTAGGAGGTTCAATGACACCAAGAAAGTTTAAAAGGCTTCATTCAAATAGTGTTGATGGAAAAGGAAGCAAATGTAAATGGATGTTGAAGTACTCATTACATTACCCTATTGTTTCATTTCTAGGGTAGGTTCACTAGGCTTGTATTAGATGGTTGTTTGCAATTAGAAAATGCTTTGATATAAAATGTTATAATGGCATGC
>Ga0209208_10000946_pt1 | contig 39850 bp, 36 predicted proteins | sample S1TSphfallax_3_FD_187694 | JGI IMG/M metagenome (GOLD analysis project Ga0209208, IMG submission 187694) | Host-associated microbial communities from peat moss isolated from Minnesota, USA - S1T2_Fd - Sphagnum fallax MG (SPAdes) (version 2) | ecosystem: Host-associated > Plants > Peat moss >... | reverse complement strand
CGCCGCCGAGTGGACCCTGATTGCCCTGGCCTACAACTGCAGGCGGATCAATCGCTTGCAGGCCGCGTAGCCCGCCCACACTCACCCGCTCGCAAACGCCAACCGTGCCAACCCGACAGGCTGCTAGAGCATCATCCGACCACATGGGGTTACCCGTCGGATAAAGATGCTCGCCAAAACAAAGACTTAGAGCATTTTCCGGCCGCCTACCCAAACTCGAATAGGTCGGAAAATGCTCTATGCCGCAAGTCATGGGATGGACGTCAAACGGCCAAACGATAGATCGTCGTAGGCCGCGTCGCGCGATCCTCCAACTCCAGCGTCGTCGGCACCTCGTAAAACGCGAGCGGCGCCAGCCCCTCCGCCGGCAGATAGGCGCGCCCCGGATCGGCGATCCACACCTCCGCCCCATCGGCCGCCATGGCGCGCAACCATGGCAGGATGTGCCGCGTCATCGGCGCCTCGTAACATACATCGCCGCACAGGATCAGGTCCCACCTGTTCGCCTGGCCAACGATATCCCCCGCTGCCGCCGTGATGCTCACGCCGTTTGCCGCCGCATTCAGCCGTGCGGCCGCCACCGCCAGCACATCGATCTCCGCCGCCTCCACCCAGGCCGCGCCCGACCGCGCCGCCGCAATGCCCGCGATGCCGCAGCCCGCGGCGAAATCCAGCACCCGGCGCCCGGCCGCATGGGCCGGCGCATCCAGCAGCGTTCGGGCAATCGCCTGGCCGCCCGGCCATGCAAATGCCCAGAACGGTGGCGGAATGTTGCGCGCCCGCAGCCAATCCTCGCTCGCCTGCCAGATCGGCGTGATCTCGCTTGCCAGATACAGGGCCAGTTCGGGCACCAGCGGCGCGCGCCCCAGCGCGGTATGGGCGCGGATGAAGTCTTCCGGGGGCTCGCCCGTCACAACCGCCCGGCCACCAGCGCCAGCGCCACCGCCAGGCCCGCCCCACGGTTCATCTTGAACAGCCGCAAACATGCGGCCGGGCTGGTGATATCCAGCTCCACCACCTGCCGTGCCAGCAGCGCCGCGGGCAGGATCAGCACAAAAAACGAAAACCCCGAAAGCCCCGCCAGCCACGTGGCCAACCCCAGGCACGCCACGGTGGCCCCATATGCCGCGCCGACAAACGCCCGCGGCGCATGCGCGAACCGGCGGGACGTGCTCTTCACGCCCACCACCGCGTCATCCTCCATATCCTGAAACCCGTAGATCGTATCGAACCCCAGATCCCAGAAAATCGCCGCCGCATAGATGGCCGCCCATGCCGCGCCCAAATGCCCGGCCGCCGCCGCATAGCCGACCGGGGCACCGACCCCGAACGTGAACCCCATCACCAGCTGCGGCCACCAGGTGAAGCGCTTCGCCAGCGGATACAGCGCCACCAGAACCAGCGAACCCGCCCCCAGAACCTGCGCCAGCGGATTCAACCGCAGCAGCACCGCCAGCCCCGCGCAGAGCAGCAGCACCAGAAACGCCGCCGCCTGCCGCAGTGAGAGCGCGCCGCTCGCCAGCGGCCGCTGCGCCGTGCGCGCCACGCGCGCATCCAGGTCGCGGTCCCACATGTCGTTCACCACGCACCCCGCCGCGCGCATCACCGTGGCGCCGATGCCGAACAACACCAGCAGCCCCAACGTCTGCCCCCACGGCGCCGCCGCGAGCAGAATCCCCCACACCCCCGGCAAATACAGCAGCCATATCCCCGTGGGCCGATCCAGCCGCGCCAGCAGCACATACGGCCTGATCCGCGCAGGCAGGTGCTGCACCCACCCCTGCGCCCTGATATCGGTAAACGCCTCGCCCATTTCGCTCCCCGCAATAGATAAAAGTTTTTTGCTTCTTTTTTTCAAAAAAGAAGAGTCTTCTTTCTTGAAAGAAAGAAGCAAAGAACTTTTACCTTTTGGGTGGGGGCCATGAGACCGGGCATCCGACTGTTCATATACGACAACCTCAGCCAGGGCGCCGAGGTCCAGGCCGAGGCGGGGCAGGCGCATTACCTCGCCAGCGTCATGCGCCGCGCTGTAGGCGACGCCGTGGACCTGTTCAATGGCCGCGATGGCGAATGGCGCGCCAGCATCGCCGAGCTGCGGCGGGACCGCGCCCGCTTCACCATCCTCACCCCCCTCCGGCCACAAACGCCCGAGCCCGACCTCTGGCTGATCTTCGCCCCCCTCAAGCGCGATGCCACCGACCTGGCCGTGCAAAAAGCCACCGAACTCGGCGTCTCCGCCATCCACCCGGTGTTCACCGCCCACACCAACACCGCCCGCCTCAACCTTGATCGCCTCGCCGCCATCGCCACCGAGGCCGCCGAACAATCCGAACGCCTCACCGTGCCCACCATCCACGCGCCCCGCCCCTTGCCCGATCTGCTGGCCGCCTGGCCCAAGGGCCGCACACTCGCCGCCGCCATCGAACGCGGCGCCCCCGCCCCCATCCCCCACGCCGGCGCCCTTCTGGTGGGCCCGGAAGGCGGCTTCGCACCCGCGGAGCTTGACGCGCTGCGCGCGTATCGCTTTGTGTCGCCCATCTGCCTTGGCCCGCGCATCCTGCGGGCGGAGACGGCCATCATCGCCGGCCTGGCGCTCTTGCAAGGGTGCGGCTGGTCAACCAACTGAGGCGCCGCGGCTACCGCGAATCGGCCTAGGCCAGGAGAAGCATGTCCAACCCGGGTGAGGAAGACGCGACGCCGATTACCGGCACCGCCGCGCTGGCCGCCTATTTCGCCGCCGGCGCCAAGCCACGCGAAAAATTCCGCATCGGCACGGAACACGAAAAATTCGGTTTTCGCCATCCCGGCACCGGCGAAGGGTTAGGTGGTGATTTCGCCGCCCCCGCGTATGAGCCGCGCGGCATCCGCGCCATGCTGGAAGGCATCGCCGCCCTCGGCTGGGATGAAATCCTCGACCAGGGCAATCTGATCGGCCTGAAGGCAGCCGGCGAAAGCGTATCGCTGGAACCTGGCGGCCAGTTCGAACTCTCCGGCGCCCCGGTGGCCACACTCCACGAAACCGCGGATGAACTGAACCGCCATTTCAACGACATCCATACCGTCGCCGCACCCCTCGGCCTCGGCTTCGCGCCGTTAGGCTTCCATCCCACCGCGCGGCGCGCCGACATGCCCTTTATGCCGAAAAGCCGCTACGCCATCATGCGCCGCTACATGCCGCTGGTCGGCGGCCTGGGGCTGGACATGATGCTGCGCACCTGCACCGTGCAGGTGAACCTGGATTTCGCCAGCGAAGCCGACATGGTGCGCAAACTCCGCGTTGCCCTGCTGCTGCAACCCGTCGCCACCGCGCTGTTCGCCAACTCCCCCTTCACCGAGGGCAAGCCCAACGGCTTCCTCTCCGCCCGCGCCAATGTCTGGACCGACACGGATCCCGATCGCACCGGCATCCCCCCCGTGTTCTTCGAGGATGGTTTCGGCTTCGAACGCTATGCCGACTGGCTGCTGGACGTGCCGATGTATTTCGTCGCCCGCGAGGGCAAGCTGATCGACGTGGCGGGCGAATCGTTCCGTAAATTCATCGCCGGCGAGGTGCCCGCGCTTGCGGGAGTGACCGCCACGATCGGTGACTTCGCGGATCATTTCACCACGGTGTTCACCGAGGTGCGCCTCAAGCGCTTCCTGGAAATGCGCGGCGCCGATGCCGGCAGCCCCGCCATGATGCTCGCCCAATCCGCCTTCTGGGTGGGCCTGCTCTACGACGATGCGGCGCTGGAAGCCGCCTACAAACTGGTGGCTGAGCACGATTGGCGCGCCCTTGCCGCCATCCGCGGGCAAGTGCCGCGCCAGGGCCTGGCCGCCCCCTTCGCCGGCGGCACGGTGCGAGATCTCGCCCGCGCGGCTGCGGCGATCGCGCGTGACGGGTTGCGCGCCCGCGGCCACGGCGAGGAGAGCTTCCTCGATCCGTTGGACGCGATCGTCGCCGGCGCCCCCACCCAGGCCGAACACTGGCTGGAGCGCTATCATGGGCCGTGGGGCGGCGATGTGACCCGGATCTTCGAGGAAGCGGCGGTATAAGGAAGGTCTTCTTTTTTGAAAAAAAGAAGCAAAAAACTTTGGACTGGCTGTCGCGGACTCTCCGGAAGCACACGCAAGGGGTAAAAGTTTTTTGGTTCTTTTTTTCAAAAAAGAACATTCTTTCGCTGATCCGGCCGCGCGGCGCCGGTCTATAACACCCCCATGAAGATCGACCCCCAGCGCGACCTACTCGCCCTCATCGACATCCAGCCCACCTTCATGCCCGGCGGCGAACTGCCCGTGCCCGGGGGCGAGGCTGTTGTCCCCGTCGCCAATACCCTTCTCGAAAACCACTTCGCGCACGCCATCGCCACCCAGGACTGGCACCCGCCCGGCCACCATTCCTTCGCCAGCACCCATCCCGGCCGTGCCCCCTACGACCAGATCGACATGCCCTACGGACCCCAGATCCTCTGGCCCGACCACGCCATCCAGGGCACCCCAGGCGCCGCGCTGCACCCCGCCTTGCACAGCAACCGTATCGAACTCATCCTGCGCAAAGGCTTCCGCCCGGAAATCGACAGCTACTCCGCCTTCTTCGAAAACGACCGCCGCACGCCTACCGGCCTGGCTGGCACCCTGCGCGAGCGTGGCTTTACCCGCCTGTTTTTCGCCGGCCTCGCCACCGATTTCTGCGTCGCCTACTCCGCCGAAGACGCCATCCGCCTTGGCTTCCAGGCCATCATCCTTGATAATGCCTGCCGCGCCATTGCCCTGCCATCCCCTGACGGTGCCACCACCCTCACCACCGCCCGCGCCCGCCTGACAGCCCAAGGCGCCCTCTTCCTCCCCACCACGGCCCTCCGCTCATGAAACAAGGCCCAAAGGATAAAAGTTTTTTGCTTCTTTTTTTCAAAAAAGAAGAGTCTTTCTTCTCGCCGCTGCGCGGGGCCTTCTTTCTTGAAAGAAAGAAGCAAAGACCTTTTGCCGATTCGGTGTGAGCACGTCCGCACCACCCGCCAAGCTTTACCCGGGGGATCTGGCGCCCTGGTTTCGCCAGCGCAGCAACACGCCAGCGGGCGCCTATAGCTTCGACATGGCGGCCGGACGACACGTGCTGCTCTGCTTCACCGGCGCCGCCCCAACCCCACGCGCCGCCATCGAAGCCCACCGCCACCTCTTCGACAGCCGCTCCGCCATCTGCTTCACCATCTCTGCCGACTCAGCTGCCCAGCCCATCCCAGGCACCATCCACATCCACGACCACGACAACGCCGTCTCCCACCTCTACGGCACCGTCCAACAGCCGCTCTGGTTCGTGCTGGATCCCCGCCTGCGCATCCTCGGCATTTTCCCCGCAACGGGAGAGGGCGCCTGCGCCGCCTTCGCCCTTCTTGCGCACGCGCTGACCCAACCCCGCGACGACGCCCAGATCCCCGTCCTCACCATCCCCGCCGTTTTTGAACCCGCGTTCTGCACCCGCCTGATCGCCACCTACACCGCCCATGGCGGCCAAACCTCGGCCGTGTTCACCGAGGCTACCCCAGGCGCCTCCACCACCGTGACCGATGCCGCCGCCAAGCGCCGCCGCGACCTCAAACTCACCGACCATGCGCTGATCGACCAGATTCAGATGCGCATCTTCCGCCGCGTGGTGCCCGAAATTGCCCACGCCTTCCAATTCCACGCAACCCGCCTGGAACGCCTGATCCTCGCCTGCTACGATGCCGCCGATGCCGGTCATTTCGCCCCCCACCGCGACAACACCGTGGCCGCCACCGCCCATCGCCGCTTCGCCGTATCGATCAACCTCAACGAGGATTTCGACGGCGGCGGCATCAGCTTCCCCGAATACGGCCCCCGCGCCTTCAAGCCCCCGCCCGGCGGCGCCCTTGTTTTTTCCTGCTCAATGATGCACGCGGTTAGCCCGATGCGCCGCGGCCGCCGCTACGCCTGCCTGCCTTTTGTCTACGATGACCAGGCCGCATCCCTGCGCCGCACCATTGCACCCAATTCCCTGTAGGCCAATTCCCTGTAGGGTGGATGAACCACACCACCGCGAGCGCGGGCATCACAGCGCAGAACACGGATAGACAAGCCAGCCCAGCCTAAGCCCATTAACCGGAAGTGGAGTTATTGGTGGCGCAAAAATCCAGGTCTGCCGGTACCAAACCACCGCGAAAGAAAACCGCTCAGCGTGCCGAAGTGGCCCCGCAAGCCGCGATCACGTCTTCCCCCGCCACCGACGTCACCAACTGCGACCGCGAGCCGATCCACATTCCCGGCGCCATTCTGCCGCATGGCGTCATGCTGGTGCTGGACTCCGAAACGCTCCAGATCCTCCAGGTTGCAGGAAACCTCACGGGTCTGCTCGGCGCAAGCGTGGAAGACCTGCTGGGCCGTTCCGCCGCCACGGTTTTTCAGCCCCACCAGATCGACATCTTGCGCGCGTTGAGCAACAAGCTCACGCTTGCCAAACCGCGCCACTTGCTGGATCCGCAAATGCGCGTGCACCCTCACCGGCCGCTGGATGCGAGCCTGCACCGCAGCCACGGCGTGCTCGTTCTGGAGCTTGAAGAGGCCGACACCGGTGAACGGTTCGCGGCCGACCCGCTCGCCGCGGTTCAGGAGATGATCGAAGGCCTGGACGAAGCGCCATCCCTGGCAGCCTTGTGCCAGATGGCGGCCGAACGTGTCCGCAGCGTCGCCGGCTATGATCGGGTACTTGTCTACCGGTTCATGCAGGACGAATCGGGCTGGGTAATTGCCGAGAGCAAGCGCGAGGGTCTTGAGCCGTTTCTCGATCTTCACTACCCCGCCGCCGATATCCCCAGGCAGGCACGCGCGCTTTACGTCAAGAACGGTTTGCGGCTGATCACGCAGGTCAATTATGAACCCTCACCTCTCGTGCCCGCCGATAATCCCCGCACCGGCAAACCGCTGGATATGAGCCAGGCGATCTTGCGCGATGTTTCGCCCATCCATCGGCAATATTTGCGCAACATGGGCATAGATGCCTCCATGTCCATTTCCATCATCCTGGGCGGCGAGCTATGGGGGCTGATTGCCTGCCATCACTACAGCCCGCGCCCCCTGCCGCGGCATTTGCGCGCCGTGTGCGAGCTGTTCGGCTCGATGTTCTCGTATCAGTTGGAGGTGTTCGAAAAGCGCGAACAATTCAATGCGCGACTCAGCAGCCGCATGGTGCTGCAAGAGTTGATGCTGAACCTGGCCAGCGCCGATGATTATGCCAGTGGCCTGACCGAACAATCACCCAATTTGCTCGATTACATTCACGGCGGCGACGCAGCACTGGGCGACCGCAGGCACGGCGGCGTCGCCGTCAGCGTAGACGGAAAACTCACCTTTCTCGGCACCACGCCGAACACCAGCCAGATCACCGGGCTTGTGGAATGGTTGAACAATCATATGCCGGGCACGGAGGGTGTGTACGCCACGGATCGCCTGGGTGAATGTTGGCAACCAGCCACGGCTTTCGCGGACGTGGCTTCCGGTTTGCTGGTGATTTCGGTCTCGCACGACCCATCGGATTACATCATCTGGTTTCGCCCCGAGCTGGTGGGAACCTCCCTATGGGCCGGGGAGCCCCGCAAGGCGGTTGTGCCGGCAAAAGGCGGCGACATTCTGATGCCACGCAAATCATTCGAGATCTGGAAAGAAACCGTACGCGGCCGCGGGCTGCCATGGTCGCTGTCCGATCTGGACGCTGCGCGCGACCTGCGCACATCGCTTCTCAACGTTGTGCTGCGGCGCATCACCGATGCAACGCGCGAGCGCAAGCTCGCCGCCGAGCGTGACCAGTTGCTGATGGCGGAACTCGATCACCGCGTGAAGAACACCTTGGCGAACATCGAGGCGCTGGTGATGCAAACCAGCCTCAGCGCCGACTCGCTCTCCGGATTTGTCACCGGGCTCGCCTCGCGCATCCAGTCCATGGCCAAGGCCCACAGCCTGCTCTCCCAAAGCCGCTGGGAGGGCGTGGCGATCAACCATCTGCTCATGGAGGAGCTGGAACCCTATATACGCGGCCATCAGGCATTCGATATTGCCGGCCCGGATCTTGTTCTGACGTCAAAATCGGCCCTGGCACTGTCCCTGGCGATCCATGAGCTGGCCACCAATGCCGCGAAATATGGCGCGCTTTCCGCCCTCGGCGGCCGGGTGACGGTACACTGGGCAAGGACGGACAAGGGTGGCCTTGAACTCTCCTGGACCGAAACGGGCGGCCCGCCTGTCACGCCCCCCAAGCGTCGTGGCTTTGGCTCCACACTCATTGAGCGGGCGCTGGCGATGGAAACCGATGGCACGGCTACCTTACGCTATTTGCCTGGCGGCGTGGTTTGCGATGTGGCGCTGCCAGCGGCTTCCCTGGCGCCAATCGATCCCTCCGGTGCGGTTCCGCCGGCGATTACGTTCTGCAATGTGCCAGCAGAACCCAAACGAGGCAGCAACGAAATCCGTGTTCTGGTGGTGGAAGACTCCTTCATGGTGATCGGCGCGCTTGAGCTGGCGTTCGACAGTTTCGGCTGGACGATGGTCGGCCCGGCAACCCGCATTCGCAAGGCTCTGGCGCTGGTGGAAAGCGAGCGTTTCGACGCCGTTCTCCTGGATGTGAATCTGGACGGAACCATGTCCTGGGATGTCGCCGCGGTCCTCAAGGCGCGTGGCGTGCCCTTCGTGTTCAGCACCGGTTACGAAATCGGCTCGGTGATGCCTGATTTTCTGAAGGGAGCCAGGTGCGTGAGAAAGCCGTTCAAAATAGACGAGCTGGAGCAAAGCATTCTGGAAAGCATTCGCTACAACCACGCTACCAGCCCGTAGGGCGGGCTTGCGCCCACCGCCGCACGCCCCACGCGCTGCTGGGCATCAGAACGCATAGCCGGGATCATACTGCATCGCCCCCACCCGGTTTGCCTCCGTATCCTCGAAAAACGCCAGCCTGCCCACACCCTCGATCACGAACGGACGGGACACGACCGTTCCGCCAAAACGCGCTATCAGCGCCAGCACCGCATCGAGGTCCTCCACCCCGATCGTGCACTCATACCCGCGCATGCCCGATCCATTGAGCGTCTGCTGCCGCTCCTGCAACGCCCCCTGCAACCCGCGATCCTCTGCCGGCCCGGTACGGATCAGGTAAAAATTCGGCGGTCCCCAGGGCTCGAACCGCCAGCCGAATACATTTTCATAGAACGACCGCGCCCGCTCCACCTGGTCGGCGTGCACGGCGAAATGACGGACATGATTGGGCACGGCTCTCTCCTGCATCGACGCGCCTGGTATAGCGCTGGCCAGCCATGGCGCGCTTGCGCAAGGATAACAAAATCTATCGAGAAAGCGACAGATGCACAGCTTCATCCGCACCCTGGCCGCACGCTACGACCATGGCCATGACATCGGCGATCACGCGCATGGCTGGGGGCAGCTCATCTACGCCTCCAGCGGCGCCATCCACGTGACGGCTTCCAGCCAGGCCTGGCTGATCCCCTCCGCCCGCGCGGTGTGGCTGCCGCCGGGCACGCCGCACCGCCTGCGCATGCGCGGCTGCACCAGCTTGCGCACCCTGTACATCCCGCCGCCGCCTTGCGCCGGCCTCGCGCCGGCGCCGTTCGGCCTGATCGTTTCGCCCTTGTTGCGCGAACTGATACTGGAACTGGTGCGGATCGGCCATGTGGGTACCGCCGATCCCCTGCATCGCGCGGTTGGCGAAACCCTGCTGGTGATGCTGGCGCGCGCCGAGCGCCTGCCTCTCTGCGTTCGCCTGCCGGCGGATCGGCGCGCCTTACGTGTCGCCGAAACACTCCTTGCCCACCCTGGCAGCTGCGATACGCTTCAGAGCATCACGGCCGCCTGCGGCGCCACTCTGCGCACCATGCAGCGCACGTTCCTGGCAGAAACCGGCATGCCCCTCTCTGAATGGCGCCAACTCGCCCGCCTGATGCTGGCCGCTTCTCTGCTGCTGGACGGGACGAGTGTGACCCAGGCCGCCCTGGAAGTGGGTTATGCCGGCGTCAGCGCGTTTATCCATGCCTTCCGAGCCAAGCTCGGCCAGACCCCAACAGAATTCCGGCTGGCTGCGACAGCCCTCACCCGGTAGGGCGGGCTTGCGCCCACCATCCCACGTTTGCCACCCCAAATTACCTCAACTGCACCGCATACTCCCCCACCGGCAACGCCTTCGCAATCACCCCCCATTTCACCAAAAACTCCGCAAAACTCTTATACTTCGCCACATCCAGCACAAACGGATCAGCCGCGAAACACCCGATCGTAAACCGCCACGCCGCCAAATTCAGCGCATTCTCGTCGTTCGGATACAGCTTCACGAAATCCGCCCACGCCTGATCCGGATGCGCCCGGATATACGCACCCCCCTCGGCCACCGCGCGCAGAAACCGCGCCATCACCGGATCATGCGCCCGGCTCTTCTGCACGATCATGATCAGATCATCGAAAGCCGGCACGCCATACGCCTCATAATCGAACCCGCGCGGCTTGGCGCCATGATCGATCAATTCGAACGTTTCAAAATTCCTGTCCACGCCCACCGCATCCACCTGGCCCGCAAGCAGCGAAGTGGTCAGCGCCGTGCCGATATTCACCAGCGTGATATCCTTCAGCGACAGCCCCGCGGTAGAGAGAATCTGCGCGATATCCGCCAGGTTCACATCGCCGCCCACATTGTTATAGCCAATGCGCTTGCCCTTCAGATCGCCGATCGTTTTTATCCCGCTGGACTGAAGCGTTTCCAGCGTTTCCATAGGCCGGTCGATCAGCGCCCCGATGCGCACCACTTGCACCCCCTGCGCCACCTGCTGATACAGTTGCGGCTGATACCCGATCGCGATATCGCCATGCCCCGCCGCCACCAGAAGCGGTGGAATGCTGGGATCCGCCGGCTCCACAAACGCCACATCCAGCCCCTGCCGCTGGAACGCGCCAATGGCTTGCGCCACAATCAGCGGACCGTGATTCGGATTGACAAACCAATCCAGCAACACGGTAAGTTTGTCATTGGCCTTCGCAGGCGCGGCCAGGGCAAGAATCACGCACGCAACAGGTAAAAGTTTTTTGCTTCTTTTTTTCAAAAAAGAAGACCTACCGCGGAGCCGCAAAAAGCCACCGCGGAGCGGCAAAAGAAAAGATTCTTCTTTCTTGAAAGAAAGAAGCAAAGAACTTTTACTCATGTCAGTGGCTCGCAGGCAAGGCGGCGCTGACGGCGGCGGCGGCCTGGTGCAGGGTGGCGTTCAGGGCGGGGGACTCGACCACGATCCCGGTATCCAGAATCGGCAGAAACCGCGCATACAGCGGTGCGGCTGCCAGGATCGCCGTATCCGTGTAACTATCGGCCCGCGCCGGCAGCAGATACCGCGGCGGCGCACCGTTGGGGGGAATCAGCAATGCCCGGTACGTCGCCTCCTGCATGGCGTAGGCAATAAAGTCCTCCGCATCGCGATGCAGCGCGCCATGCACATGCGCATCGATGCCATACATATCCACCCATACCACCTGATGCGGCGTGGCACTGGAAAACGGCCACGGCCCCACACGGACATCGGCCTGGGTCAGGCAATGATCCTCTGCACGGCAGGATGTTTCACCCTCCGCCAAGATATCGTGCGTCGCCTCCGAATACCCGATGAAGGCGCTGCCCGCCCCCCGCGCGAATTGCCGCGCATAAAAACCTGCCTTCCCATCATCCGCCAGGCTGCGCCCAAACCCCGGCGGTTCCAACGCCAGAATCGCCCGCATCGTCCGCACCAGCGCCGGGTCGGGCCCTGCGTGCAAATCCTTCAGTGCCGCCGTGGCACTTCCGTCACGCCCCAGCAAATACGATAGGATAAGCTCCCCCAACGCCGGCTGCGTCATATCCAGCAACAGCCCCCGCCCCGGCGGCAGCGCCGCCTGCAATGCAGCCAGCGTGTGCGCTCCATCCAGCGCCATGCGATCCGCGCGCGTGAACAGAAAATCGCTGCACAGCCAATGCGGAACCGCCAAAAGCGCGCCCCCCTGCATCGCCGCCGCCCGCGCCAGCTTATGCAATGCCGGCATCATCCCCGCAAAGCCGGGCGAAAACGCCGCAAGCTTATGCCGCGCGAGAAAGTCCTTCAGGAAAATGCCGTCAATTTCGTGAATATCCGCATCCTCTTCCAGAACCCCGCCGGCCCCAGGCGCCGCGTTGTAGTAATTTTCGTTCAGCGTGATCCGCAGCAACACCCCAGGATGGCTCTCCTCAAACCCCTGTTTCAGGATCAGCGCCGCATCCGCGGCATCCGGAATATACGGATACATCGATACATGCAGCACGCGCGGCATCGGCGCCGCACTGCACAGCAGCACCGCCGCCACGGCCCAAAAAAGCCTAGCGCCCATCTTGGGTGTCCTTGTCTTCCGCCACATGCCCTGCATCGATCACATGCAGCCGCATCGCGTGATATGCGCCTTCCGGCTCCCGCCGCAGGATCGCCTGCACAATCCCGTGATGCTCCATATGGGAAATCTCCATCCGCCGCCGTTCGGAGATGAATTCCGCGCGCGTATACGGCAAGGTGCGCATCCGCATCTGCTCGATCCCCCGCGAAAGCACGGCGTTATGCGCCCCTTCATGCACAATCTGGTGCAGCTTGCGGTTCGTCTTGTCGAAGCGCGCCGCCTGCCCGCGGGCCACGATCTGCCCCATATCCGCCTGCACCGCGGAAAGCAGCTGCCGCTCCGCCTCCGTCATGCGCTGCGCCGCATACCGCGCGCCGGAGGCTTCAAGATCCGCGATCACCTCCACAAGATACGTGAAATGATCAAGGCTCCGCTCCGCCACCACCACGCCCTGGCGGGACCTGATATCCACCATCCCAAGTGCCGCCAGTTGCCGCAGCGCCTCGCGCACCGGCGTGCGGGAAACCTGGTAGCGCGCCGCGAGTTCAATTTCCTCCAGGCGCATCCCCGGCGGCAGCGCACCCCGCGCGATATCGTTCACAATCTTCTGCTGCACAATCCCCGCAAGCGTCGGCGCCGGCTCACGCACCTCCGCCGCCACGGCCAGCGCCAGCGTCGCATCCAGGCTACGCGCCGGCTTGGACCTCTGCTTCATAGGCGCGCGACAATTCCTTTGACTTCCGTATAATGCTCGATCGCGGCAAACCCGGAAGCCCGCCCCCAACCCGATTGCTTGTAACCGCCCATCGGGAACGCCGGATCGAAGAAATTATGCGTATTGATGCAGACATTGCCCGATTTGATTCGCCCCGCGATCTGATGCGCGGCCTTCAAATTCTGCGTCCACACGCTCGCATGAAGCCCATAGATGCTGTCATTCGCCGCCGCCACCGCGGCATCGATATCGCTGAACGGCACCGCGCACAGCACCGGCCCGAACACCTCCTCCCTATAGATGGACATTGTGGGCGCCGTATCCACCACCACGGTCGGCTCGATAAAATACCCCGCATTGCCCACGCGCGCGCCGCCGGTCACGATGCGCGCCCCATCACGGCGCCCGGCCTCCACATACCCCATCACCCGATCGAGTTGCACGGCGGAAACCAGCGGCCCAAGTTGCGTGGCCGAATCAAGCCCATGCCCGATCTTGAGGCTTTTCGCCACGCCGGCCACACCTTCCACCACGCGATCGAAGATCGCCTCATGCACAAACAGCCGCGACCCCGCCGTGCACACCTGCCCGCTGCTGAAAAAGATGCTGCCGGCAACACCCGGGATCGTCACATCCAGATCCGCATCCGGCAGCACGATCGCCGGCGATTTCCCCCCCAGTTCCAGAAACACCCGCTTGAAATTCCCCGCCGCCGCATGAACGATGGCGCGCCCCGTTTCCGTGGATCCGGTAAAGGAAATCGCATCCACGCCCGGATGCGCCGCCAGTGCCGCGCCTGCCTCCTCGCCATAGCCCGTCACCACGTTCACAACACCTGGCGGAAACCCGGCATCCTCGATCAGTTGCGCCAGCCGCAGCGTGCTCAGGGACGTATTTTCCGCGGGCTTGATGATCACCGTGCAGCCCGCCGCCAGCGCGGGCGCCGTGCGCCACACCGCCAGTTCCAGCGGATAATTCCACGGCACGATCACCGCCACCACGCCCACCGGCTCCCGCACCGTATAGGCATGCAGCGTGCCAGGAACCCCCAACTGCATCGTCTCGCCGTTGATCTTGCTGGCCCATCCGGCCATGTAGCGCAGCATCTGCACGGAGCCGGGAATATCCACGATCCTGCATTCAAAAATCGGCCGCCCCGTATCCAGGCTCTCGATCTGCGCCAGCTCCTCCGCTTTTTGGTCGATCAGGTCAGCGAGCTTCCATAGCAGCTTGCCCCGGTCCGCGGCCGGCATGCGCCCCCACGGCCCCATCTCCAGCGCCGCCCGCGCCGCCCTTACCGCCTCATCCACATCCGCCGCGCCACAGGCCGGGATCGCCGCCACCTCGCTGCCCGTGCCAGGATCGATCACCGGCAGCGTCGCGCCAGACTGCGCCGCCTTCCAGCTTCCCCCTATAAAGTTCGCCTGCATCCCTCGGACAAAAGCACTCGCCTCAGCCCCTATGTTCAGGTCGGCAATATCCATGGACAAAACTCCTCAACACGTAAAAGTTCTTTGCTTCTTTCTTTCAAGAAAGAAGAGTCTTTCTCGCTGCCTCGCCGCGGCAGGCTTCTTTGTTGAAACAAAAGAAGAAAAAACCCTTATTCGTTTCGGTGGAGGAAGCGGCGCAACACGTTCAGGGTGATCCGGCTGACGTTATTGTCATATCCATTATACGGCAGGCTGCCGGCCCAGGCGATCGATCCCGTGGCGAATACGGCGCCGCCCCCGGCACAGTCGAAGTAAACCATCTCCGCATGCACCGCGGAAGTCTCCGCCTGGCCGGCGTAGTTGATCAGCAGATCCTCCACCGTCGGCAGGTAATTGCGCGTGTGGTTCTCCGATCGTGCCAATACCAGCGTATTGGGCGGGGTGCCCAGCGAAGGCTCCGTGCGGTCCAGTTCCAGCCCCGCGGCACCGCCGCCGATCAGCCCGAAATCGCCAAGAATTTCGTCCCGCACGCCCTCGAAAATAAACGCCGCCTCCGGCCGATAGCTATCCGGCAAGCGCCGGTAATAACTGCTCACATCAAAACCCTGGCCCACAAACCCCACGCCCACCACCGCTTGTGGCGCCCGCCCCAACCGGCGCCACAATCCGCCCAATTCCCCGCCATAGGCATGCACCGCCTCGCCCGGCGGCGTTATCCACCCATTGCCCACTTCGCAGCGCCGCACTTCGATAATGCCAGGCCGCACGGGGTGGAACGAAATCCGCCAATACAGCCCGTTGGCCCCCATATGCATGATGTTGCCGCCGCTATCGCGAAACGCCAGCAGCGCATCATGCATGCGCGTAGACCAGTATTCCGCATGCGTCGCCGTCATCACGCACGCATACGGCGCCAGCACCGCCGCGCCCTGCGCGTGCAGATCCTCATCCGTGATGCAATCGCATGCAATTCCCTGGCGGTCGAGGAAATCCAGCAAATGTGTATCCGCCGGCAATTGCCACAGGCAGGATCCGGTGCCGCCAAGCCAGCTTTGATATTTCGGCCGCATGTTCAGGATCGGCCGGTGGCGGGAGGATGTCATGATGCCGCTGCCATCATCATGAACATCGTAGAGCGAGCCGCCAAGTTCGCGATGCGCCGCCAGATGCAGGTCGTTCGGCCCGAACGCCGGCACATGGTCGTGCACGCGCTCCGCCAGCGCCGCATCCAGGGCCAGGTGTTCGTTCGCATACGCCAGATAGCTCGCCGTGGGGATAATCAGCGCCAGCCGCGCCCCGCTGCCGCCCGCGGGCGGGCGTACCACAAACGGCACGTAATCCTCATCCAAGCCATTGCGCACACACGCGGCATACATCCCGCTCGGCAGGTCCGCGGGCGCTGTCCAGGTAAACTCCGTATCCCAGCCTGCATCTTCCAGATCATCCTGATGAAAATGGATGGCCGCATACTGCGCCGGCGCGCGCTGCCAATCGAACACCGTGCCATCCCATGCATGCCCAGTCACGCCGCGCGCCGGCCCTTGCACCAGCCTGCCGTGCAAGGCATGGGGCCCGGTATCATGCACCATGTCGGTGCCGATGCCCGCGCCGAAATCCCACGCCCCTACCAGCGCCCCGCCGCCATGCAGCACAGGCGCCTCCAAACGTCCGTTGAAATGCCCGGCAAAACGGCCAGGCGCGCCGGCCGGCCGCGCCGCGAACACCAGCGTGCCGCCCCCGGCGCCGAGGCCCCGCACGGCCGTGGCAAGATGCGCTTCGCCCTCATCCGACAGGCCGGGATAGCGATGCAGCGTCTGCTGCCTCAGCCTGGCGCGGCCACTCGGCGCATCGAACCACGCCTCCAGCCGGTACCAATGGCGCGCCAGCATGGGCAGCCCCAGGCACAGAATTTCGCTGCCGCCTGCGCCATCGCCCAGTCGCAGGCTCGCGCCCTGGCCGCCATCAATCCCAAGGATGAAGCCGGCCTCCGACTCTGCACGCCACAGGCTGGCAATCACCTGATCTGCCTGCTCCGGCAGGCTCGGCCACACCAGCACGCTGATGTGGAAACTTTGCAGGCCGCGCAACGCCGCCGCGGCCGGAATAACCGCGCATGAACCCGGATATACGGGCTGGCGGCGGCCGGCAATCTGCCAACTGGCATCGGGCACAATCTGCTCCCGATAGCCAGGGCCGGCGGGGTTGGTATCCGCGTTGAACAGCCGCACGATGCTGGCATCATACGGCGCGGACTCCTCGCTGCTAACCTTGAAGGCGATGGGCTCCCCAGGCGCGATGCTGATTTTGTCCGCATATCCCAGCAGAGTCTTCATGTGCCCGCACTCTCCCCGGCCAGCACATCATCCGCCGGCAAGGCATATCCCGTCTCCGCCTCCCAGCGCAGCCGGAACACATACCGCTCGGCATCTTCGATGCTGGTGAAAACAGGCCCATCCACACGCACCGGCGCAATGCCGCGCACACCGCTGATCCGCCCAATCGCCCATTCGGCGTGCGGCCTTAGGCAAATCAGGCAGTATTTCCCGGCCACCTTCCCACTGCGCAGGATGCTCAGCACGGTTTCCAGTTCGGCGCTATGATGCCCGATCGGCCGCTCCCAGAATTCCCGCACCGGATCAAGCCGCAAAGGATCAATCCGGGTGGCCGCGTTCCTCATGGCTCAAGCTGAACCGCGAACTGATCGATCGGCAAAGCCTTCGCAACAATGCCTGCATGGACAAGAAAGTCCTGAAACACGTCATACCGCTTCGCATCCAGAACCGCCGGATCGGGCGCCAGCAGGGGCAAGGTGGCTGCCCAGGCGGCCTTGTTCAGCGCCGTGTCCATCTCCGGATGGTCCTTGATCAGATCGGCCCATACCGTATCCGGGTGCGCCGCCAGGCAGGCCGCACCCTGCTTCAGCGCTGTCAGAAAGCGCTTTAAGCGCGGATCGCCCAGTCTGTCATGCGCGGCCACCAGGATCAGCTCATCGAATGGCGGAACACCATTGGCTTCCGGCGTAAACACCACCGGGCTACGCCCCATCTGCTGCGCCTCGATCACCTCGTAATTTCTATACGCCCCGATCGCCGCATCCAGTTGGCGCGACATCAAGGCCGGCAACATCTGGAAATTCACCTTCACCACCGTCACATCGTCCAGCGAGAGGTGGTGGTATTTCAGCATCGCGCCGAGCAGCGCCTCCTCCACGCCACCCACGGATACGCCGATCTTGCGGCCTTTCAGATCGTCCATCGTCTTGATGCCGCTATCGCCCAGCGCCATCACGGTATTCAGCGGCCGGTTCACCAGGGTGGCCACGCGCACCAAGCCGAGCCCATGATCGTCCATCATGTTCAACTGAGTCTGGTAGCTCACCGCCAGATCCGCCTGCCCGGCCGCCACCAGCCGTGGCGGCGAATCCGGATCAGCCGGCGGCAGAATGCTCACATCCAGGCCCTGCGCCGCATAATCCCCGCAATACTGCGCCGCGAACAGGGCGGCGTGGTTGGTATCGATGAACCAGTCGAGAATAACGCTGAACTTGTCGGCGGCGTGCGCGTAGGGGGGAAAAAGGAGGAAGAGAAGAAAGGCCTTCTTTTTTGAAAAAAAGAAGCAAAAAACTTTTGACTGTTGGGGCGCGATTCGCCGGAAGCGCGCGCAAAAGGACAAAAGTTTTTTGGTTCTTTTTTTCAAAAAAGAACTCTTTCTTCTCAAAACGCCTGCCGCAGCGTCACAATTCCGGCAATGCCACCCCCGATGAAGTAGGTAGGCGCATTGCCCGGCACATAGGTCCCGTATTTGGCATACATGCCATTCAGGTTGGTGCCCGGCGAGGCAATACCGGAGAGGTAGTTGGCATTGGTGAGATTGATGATGTTCAGCCGCAATTCCGGCCGCCCCTTCAGCCCCAGTTTCGGGAAGCGATAGCCCACGGTGAAATCCGCTGTCGCGTAGGCGGGCATCTTCTGATCGTTCATGAAGGTGCTGTATTGTGATCCCACATATTTCGCGCTGATTGTGCTGAACAGCGATCCGTCATCATAATTGATCGCCAGTGCCGCTGTCACGGCCGGGCTGCGCACGGCGATCTTCCCGGCGGTGGGCAGATAATCCACGCCGCCATTGGCTGTCGCCACCGCAAAATCATTGTCCTGCGTAGCATGCAGATATTCGAAGGAAGCGTAGGGGCTGAAATGGTTCCAGGGTTTCAGCCCCGCCTCCAGGTCTACGCCGCGCGATGTCTGCCCGCCGGCATCGAATGTTTCTGCGATATAATTCTCGCTCACCAGCGTAGTCACCTGCCGGTGCGTGAAATTGTAGTTGAACGCATCGATCGTCGCCGTCACCAGCGGCCCCGTATAGCGGTAGCCGCCTTCCTCCAGAATGGAATATTCGGAATGTGGATGCTGCGGTGCCGTGTAGCTGATGGCGCCAAAGCTATAGGTGTCGAACAGGGTCGCTTCCGCCGGGGTTCGAAAATTCGTCGTTGCATTGAAGAAGATCTGATTATCCGAATCGAACTTGTACTTGGCCGAGAAGCGCGGCATCGGTTCGGCGCTGTTCAGCGTGGCGCCGTATTGCACGCCGGGCACCGCATTGGTGCCCACGCGCCGCACGATTGTCTCCTTGAAGCCGAAATCCAGAGTCAGCTTGTTGTCGAGCAGCGAGAGCGTATCGGCGATATAGGCCATGTTGGTGGTCGTTTCCACATGGTCGCCGCCCAGCAGATAGAGCTGGCCATTGGAGAGTTTTACCAGCGTATTCGGATTATCCGCCCACAGATCGCCCGGCTGCCCGGCCGTGCTCACGCCACTGACGGACTCGGTATCCACCTCGTCGCCGTAATCGTACCAGTAGCCGAAGGTAATCTTCTGAACGCCGATCTCATAGGTGAACTTGGGCGTGAAGCCCGCGCGGTACTGAATTTCATTATAATTGTTCATCACGATGGCCTGGCCGTCCACCGCATTCGGCAACTGCACCGTGTACGGTCCCGCCAGCCCCTGATAATTGCCGGTGGTATACATTGTTCCGCCATACGGCGTATTGCCGTTATTCCATTCCCAATAGGGCGTTGCCTCAAAATGCCAGCCACCACCCAGGTTCAACAGCGTTGGCACGCTGCCGTAGAACAGCCGCCACGTTCCAACATACAGTTTGTAGTAGTCCGCGTCCAGCGTCGTATTGTTCGGGTTGTTTGGGCCGATCGGCGCATAATAGATGTTGTTCAGATTATTTTCCCCATACGGAATCTCCGGATTATCGGCACCGTAGCGGCCATACTGCTTGAAATTCGCCAGCGTCGGCTCGGGATAGTTGGTCGTGATGCCATCATGGTACGTGCCCACCGCGGCAATCCGGTTGCCGTCACCCCATTCCTTCACAAACTTGAAATCGATATGCTGCCGCTTATCCCGCCCCGGCCCGCGCCAGTTGTCGTCCGCGGTGTGGGAATAGGATACGAACGCCCGTATCCCCGTATCGCCCAGAAGGCCGCTATCCAGCCGGATATATTCGCGGTCCGCGTGGTATGATCCATACGCCACATCCGCGCTGCCGCCCGGATCCAGCGCCGGATCCAGCATGGATATGTTCATCAGCCCGCCGGCCGCACTCACCACCGGGCTATCCAGATCGGCCGACCCCTGGGAAAGCGTAATCTCGTCGATATTTTCGCTATCGATGAACTGCGCCGGAAAAGCCGTGTAGAACCCCACATCGTTCAACGGCATGCCTTCCAGCACATAGCCGATTTCATCCTGCCCCAACCCGCGCACATTGATGCTACCCTGCTCGGAAAGCCCATACGCATCGCTCTGCGCCACCTGCACGCCCGGGGTCAACGCCACATACTGGTAGGCGTTCTGGATCGAGGCTTGCTTGGAGATATATTCGCTGGAGACAACGCTTTCAGATTTCGGCACGGTCACCGCCTTGATCAGCCCGCCGCCGCGCGCGCGGCGGCGCACACCGGTCACCAGCACGTCCTCCGCCGTGGCGCGCCGCGGCTTGTTGGCACCCGGCGGCGCCTTGGTGCCGGGCGGCAGCGGTGCCGCCGGCTCATCGATGGTGGAATGGGATATCTGCCCCAGGGCCGGCGCCAGCGGAATGATCGCCGCTCCCGCCAGAAGTGCCATCATCAGGTGCGGTTTGGCCATGTGTCGTCCCCCTCTCGTATGCGTGTGGTTCGGCAAACTGTCATTGCAAATCAAGCGACATCCCGCAGCACGGGTTTATCGGCGGGCAGGGTGCGGCGTTTGGGGTGCGCAAGCCCCAGATGACCGCGCAGCGTCGTTGCGGTATAATCCTGGCGGAACAGCCCGCGCCGTTGCAACTCCGGCACCACAAGGTCCACAAAATCTTCCAATCCCCCCGGCAACGTTGCCGGCATCAGGTTGAATCCATCCGCCGCGCGCGCCTGGAAACGTTCCTCCAACTGGTCCGCCACCTGCATGGGCGTGCCGCGCACCGCCCAATGCCCGTATCCTCCCGCCGCCACCTCCACCGCCAGCTCCCGCAGCGACAAATTCCGATCCTCTGCAATCCCCAGCAGAAGTTTCAGATGCGTCGTGCCGGCAATCGTGGTCAGCCCCGTCGGCACCGGACCGGACGGCGGATAGGGTGATAGGTCCGCGCCGCCAAAACATTGGGACAGCAGCGAGATCGCCACCCCATCATCCACCAGTTCGGCAAGCGCGCCATATTTATCTTCCGCCTCCTGCGCGCTGCGGCCGATAATCGTGTATACCCCCGGCATGATCTTCAGGCTTTCCGGATCGCGCCCGTATTTCGCCATCCGTCCTTTCACATCCGCATAAAATGCCTGGGCCTCTGCCAGGTCGTTCTGCACGGAATACACCATATCCGCCGTCTCGGCCGCCAGTTCCCGCCCGGGTTCCGAGCCACCGGCCTGCACCATCACCGGCTGCCCCTGCGGCGACCGCGCCACGCACATCGGCCCCCGCACGGTGAAATACGTGCCGCTATGGTTAAGCTCCTGCACGCAATCCGGCTTGAAAAACTGGCCGCTCCGCTTGTCCATCACAAACGCATCGTCCGCCCAGCTATCCCAAAGCCCCCTGACCACCTGGGCAAATTCCTTCGCCCGCGCATAGCGCTGCTCGTGCGGCAGCATGCCCACGCCGAAATTCTTCGCCTCGTTGTGGTTAACGCCCGTCACCAAATTCCACCCCGCGCGGCCGCCGCTGAGATGATCCAGCGACAAATACCGTCGCGCCACATAATAGGGCTGGTCATAAGTTGTGCTGGATGTCGCCACCAGCCCGATCTTCTCCGTCACCATCGCGAGTGCGGCCAGCAGCGTCATGGGGTCAAAGAATGTGGCGCGGTCCCCGCGGCACATATGCTCCATCTTCATGCCCGGCAGGCCGGCGCCGTCGTACAGGAAAATGGCATCCAGCTTGCCGCGCTCGGCAATCTTCGCGAGATTCGCCCAATATTGCACATTGGTGCCGTTTTCCAGCGGCACCTCCGGGTGGCGCCAGCTTGCAATATGATGGCCGGTTGCCATGATAAAGGCACACAGATGCATCTGGCGAAAATCCGGCACGCCGTGCTCCCTCCCTGTGTTCGCGCGAAAGCGATACGCCCAGGCCCCCGCCGCGCAACACCACGCGCGCCCACCACACCCCGGGGTTGCGTCGCGTGTATACACGGCTGGATAAAAGCTTCTGCAAACGCCATGCCAAGCTTTCGGCCCGCCCGCCATGACGCCACATCCGCCCCGGGGGCCTGGCGCGCCGCATCGGCACCTCTGCAAGCGCGCCGCATCGGCATCTCTGCAAGCGCGCCGCATCGGCACATCTGCAAGGCAGATGCCTATCTATCGCTCATTCGCGCGCAATCCCGGCCGCATGCCAAATGCCATGCCGCCAGCACAACGTGCTTGCTTTGCCCGTGTATACACGGGCAGTATGCACTGCCTGCCCGGCCGGGCCCGCGGCCAGCTATCATCGCGCCCGCGCAGGCCACACCGGACCACGCCTGCTGGAGAAGTTCATTTGGCAGACACGCATATCCTGCCGCCCCCCACGCAGGTCGGGCTCGCCACCCCGCCCCGGCCCGCCGCCGCCGGCATCGTCATCAGCAACCTCGCCCTGCGCTACGGCGCGCGCAGCATCTTCACCGGGCTCAGCCTGGATGTGGCGCCCGGCGCCTTCATCGTGCTGCTCGGCACCAGCGGCGTCGGCAAAAGCAGCCTTCTCAAGATCGTCGCCGGCCTCGCCAAACCCGCATCCGGCCGCGTCACCACAACCAATGGCCAATCCCTCTCCGGCCACGTCGCCTATATGGGCCAAACCGACCTCCTCTATCCCTGGGCCAGCGTCATCGGCAATGTGATGATCGGCTCCCGCCTGCGCGGCCAGCGGCCGGATACCGCCCGCGCCGAACATCTGCTCGCCCGCGTGGGCCTCGCGGACCGCGCCCACGCACTGCCCAGCGAACTCTCCGGCGGCATGCGCCAGCGCGCCGCCATCGCCCGCACGCTGTATGAGGATCGCCCCATCGTGCTGATGGACGAACCCTTCTCCGCGCTCGACACGTTTACCCGCGCCCAGATACAGGATTTGGCAGCCGAATTGCTGCAAGGCCGCACCGTTCTGATGATCACGCATGATCCGCTGGAAGCCTGCCGCCTCGGCCACCATCTCGTCGTCATGTCCGGCACGCCCGCGCAACTCGGCCCCCCCATCTCCCTGCGCGGCACCACCCCCCGCGCGCTGGACGATCCGGAGCTGCTGCGCACCCAAGGCGAACTCATGAAGCTTCTCACGCCCCAGGCCCCGGAATGAACAGCGCCCGCATGATCGCCCTGCGCCGCATCGCTCGGCCGCTGATCACTACAGGCGTGCTCATTGCCATCTGGTGGGCCTTCACGCGCATCAGCCAGGTGCCCGCCTATCTTCTCCCCGGCCCCGCCTCCGTGGCGGAAGCCTTGTGGCATCAGCGAACCCTGCTGATGTGGAACACGCTCACCACCTTCAATGAAGTCGCCCTCGGCCTGCTCATCGGCACCCTGCTCGGCGCCGCCTGCGGCCTGGTGATCGTGTTCTCGCCGCTGATGCAGCGCTGGCTGATGCCGATCCTGCTGCTCAGCCAGGCGGTGCCCATCTTCGCGCTGGCGCCGCTGCTCGTTCTGTGGTTCGGCTTCGGCATCACCTCGAAAGTCATTGTGGCTGTGCTGGTGATTTTCTTTCCCGTTACCGCCTCCTTCTCCGATGGCCTGCGCCGCACCGATCGCGGCATGCTGGATCTCGCCACCACCATGAACGCCTCCAAATTCTCCATCCTCCGCCATGTCCGCCTGCCGGCTGCCCTGCCGGCCTTCGGCTCCGGCCTGCGCGTTGCCGCCGCGGTGGCGCCCATCGGCGCCATCTTCGGCGAATGGGTCGGCTCCTCCTCCGGCCTCGGCTACATGATGCTGAACGCCAACGCCCGCATCGAAACCGACGTGATGTTCGCAGCCCTTTTCGTGCTCGCGATCATGACCGTCCTGCTCTGGGTGGTGGTGGATCGTGGGCTGAAAAAACTGCTCTACTGGGTGCCAGATACAACAGGCGCACCCATATGAAAAAAACTTCCAGGGGCTCTGCCGCTGGACCCCGCCACACGAAAGCGTGCCTCGCACGCCACGCAAAAACGTGCCTCGCACGACACGCGAAAGCGTGCTTCGCACGACCGGGCCGAAAGGCCCCAGACCCCATTTTGTTCGACCCGGCACGGTGAAGGACTCCCCATGCGCACCATCCTGAAAGCCGGCTCCCTCTACACCGGCCTCACACCCCACGCGCTGGCGCAATACGGCCTCGTTATCGAAGCCGGCCGAATCACCGCCATCGAACCCTGGTCCCGCCTCCCCGATCCCCGACCCGGCGATATCCTGGCCGATTACAGCACCCATTTTGTCATGCCCGGCCTGGCCGACCTGCACACCCACCTCAGCTACGGCAACGCCCGCAGCGAGGAGGAACTGGATCTGTACGGCAGCCTGGAATACCGCACCCTGCGGGCGCTGGCCGCCGCCCAGCGCATGCTCAAATCCGGCTACACCGCGCTGCTGGACCCCGCCTGCGCCGGCCTCACCACCCCCGCTTTGCGCGATGCCCTCTTCGTGGGCATGTTCACCGGCCCGCGCATCACCACCGGCGGCCCCGCCATCACCGCCCGCCAGGGCCTGTACGACTACTATCCAAGCTGGGTCGGCTGCCCACCCTGCTCCACCGGCGAACTCGTCCGCTCGCCCGCCGAAGCCATCGAAGCCATCCGCCGCCAAACCAAAGACGGCGTAGACATCATCAAACTCGCCATGGATGGCATCCAGGGTGGCAACCACGGCGGCCTCTACGCCGCCTTCACCCAGGAAGAAACCACCGCCATGGTGCGGGAGGCACAGCGGCTCGGCCGCCGGGTGGCGGTGCACGCGCGCGGCCGGGAAGGCGTGTTGTACGCCGCCCGCGCCGGCGCCGATATCCTCTTCCACGCCTCCCGCATCGATGATGACGGTATCAGCGCCGCGCTGGATAACGGCTGCGCCATCTGCCCATCCCTGCTGCTGCTGACAAACAACATCCAGTTCGCCCAGCCGGACGACCAATCCTACGATTGGTGGCCCAACATCCAGCGCCGCGAACTCGCCGATGCCCGCGTCAACCTCCGCCGCGCCTATGATCGCGGCGTCCCCATCCTCACCGGCTCGGAAACCGGCTTCGCCGTCACCCCGTACGGCGAATGGGCCGCCCGTGAACTGGAACTGATGGTCGATTACCTCGATCTGCCGCAAGACGAGGTGCTGCAGATCGCCACCCACCGCAACCGCGCCTACCTGCGCGATGGCGAAGGCTTCGACAGTCTTGCCCCCGGCAAACTCGCCGACCTGCTCATCGTCGATGGCAACCCCATCACCGATATCGCCGTGCTCCAGCAAGCCGATGCCATCGTGGATGTCTGGCTCGGCGGCAAACGCGTGTCGCTTCCCGAAATGCCGGTGGAAATCCCCCGCCACCCCGCCGAACTCGCGCAAGGCATGTGGAACCGTGTATACACGCGCGCCAGCACCGGCGCCGGCCGGCGCCCCGCGCCCCCACCCCGCAGCGAGCCGGACATCGCACACGCCGAAGGCTCCCTGTGATGGACGCCGCACCCGCGCCCGATGCGATCCATCGCTACAGCTTTCCCGCCGCCGATTGCAGCCGCATCCCCTACGGCATGTATCGCGACGCGGAGATCTACGCCCTGGAACAGGACCGCATCTTCCGCGGCCCCGTCTGGAACTATCTCGCGCTGGACTGCGAACTCCCCAACACAGGCGATTTCCGCGTGGTCGCCGTGGGCGATACCCCCGTCATCGTCAACCGCGCGCGCGATGGCAGTGTCCATGCCATGGTCAACCGCTGCGCCCATCGCGGCGCCATCGTGCAGCGCGCCATCCATGGCAATGTGCGCAAACATGTCTGCTGCTACCACCAATGGTCCTACGAGCTCACCGGCAAACTCACCGGCATCCCCTTCCGCCGCGGCGTGGAAGGTGTCGGCGGCCTGCCGCCGGATTTCGACATGGCGCAGCACGGCCTGCAAAAGCTCCGCGTGGAGGTTCTCTGTGGCGTCATCTTCGGCAGTTTTTCGCCAGATGCCCCGCCGCTTGAGGATTTCCTCGATGCGCCCTTCGTCGCGCAAATCAACCGCCTGTTCCACAAACCGCCCGTGGTGCTCGGCTACCAGCGCCAGCGCGTCTTCGGCAACTGGAAGCTGTATACGGATAATCTGCGCGACCCCAACCACGGCGGCCTGCTGCATATGTTCCAGATCACCTTCGGCATCGCCCGCCTCAGCGGCCGCGGCGGCGCCACGCTGGATCGGGATGGAAAACACAACATGTCCTGGGCCGCGCAAGGCGCCCGCCCGGAAGGCGAAACCCCCGATGCCGGCGCCGGCTACGGCGATACCGGCCGTGGCGACATGGATATCCGCCTGCGCGACCCCTCCATGCTGCGCTACCATAAGGAATATCCTGACGATCTTTCCCTCACCGTCGCCTCCATCTTCCCAAACTGCGCCTTCCAGCAAATCGGCAACACCCTCGCCGTGCGCCAGATTCGCACCAAATCCGCCGACGAATTCGAAATCGTCTCCACCTATTTCGGCTACGCGGATGATGATGCCGCCATGCGCCGCCACCGCCTGCGCAAGGCCAACCTGGCCGGCCCCGCCGGCCTCGTTTCCATGGAAGATGGCGAAGCCGTGGAACTCGTTCACCGCGCCATCCTGCGCGATCGCGATGAACATTCCGTGGTGGAATTCGGCGGCCGCGGCCCCGTCACCGATCAGCCCAACCTGGTCACCGATGTGCCCATGCGCGGATTCTGGATCTACTACTGCAAACTGATGGGCATTCCCGCCGGCCAGGCCCTGTCATGAACTCGCATCTCGCGCTCGAACTCCACATGCGCCTCACCCTTCTGTTCGAGGAATATGCCAGGCTTCTCGATGAGGATCGCCTCGAGGAATGGACCGATCTCTTCGTCGAGGAATGCGTCTACGAAATCGTCAGCCGCGAAAACGTGCAGCAGAATTTACCGCTGTCGCTGATGCTCTGCGACAACAAGAACATGATCCGCGACCGTATCAGCGCGCTGCGCGAAGCCAACATCTACAACATCCACGCCGATTGCCACATCATCGGCCCGGTACGCGGCATCGTGGGTGAGGCCGGGTACGAGGCCACCGCCGCCTATTCCCTTTTCCAAAGCACGCAGGAAGGCGAAACCCGCCTCTTCAGCGTCGGCCGCTACCACGCGCACATCATCGAACGCGGCGGCCAGCTCCGCTTCACCCGGCAGCGCGTCGTCGTCGATACCGGCGCCATCCTCACCCTCCTCGCCACCCCCATCTAACCCGCATAGGGTAGGCTTCAGCCCACCGCCGCCAAACGACACGTCCAAAGATCGGGGAAAACGCTCTCGATGCAATCCATCTCCTACCCGCTCGCCATCGGCCCCCACACCACGCGAATCATCGAGGCCGGCACAGGCCCCGCCGTGATGTTCGTGCACGGCCTCGGCGCCCGCGCCGACCGCTGGCGCGGCACCGTGGAACGCATCGCCGATCACGGCTACCGCGCCATCGCCTGGGATCTCCACGGCCACGGCTTCGCCAGCAAGGCGGCGGACGGCCCCGCCGACGTTCCTGCCCTTGCCGATTTCCTCTGGAATATCCTCAATCACCTGGAAATCAACCGCGTTGTCCTCGTCGGAACCTCGCTCGGCGCCCACATTGCCGCCTACGCCGCCTGCCAAGCCCCCACCCGCGTCGGCGGCATCGCCATGGTCGGCGCCCTCGGCGTAGTACCAATCCCCCAGGCCACCGCGGAAACCATCCGGAAAAACGTCCAGGCCGCCTCCCGCCCGCAAATCGAGGCCAAACTGAAATTCGTGATCGTGGATCCCGCCCAGGTGCCGCAATCCCTCATCGAAGAAGAATGGCGCATCAACAACGCCCCCGGCGCCCTGCAAGCCTTCGGCCGCCTCGGCGATTACCTGGCGAGCGGCATATCCCGCCACTACGTCGCGGAAAACCTCGTCGCCCTCTTCCCCCCCGAAAAGCTTCTCCTCATCTGGGGCGCGCTGGATACCGCCGTCCCCCTCTCCGTTGCCGAAGAATGCAGGCAAGCCCTGAAGAATCCTGAATTCATCCTGATCCCCAACGCCGGTCACGCTCCCTACTACGAACAACCCGCCCTGTTCGATCCTCCCTTCCTCACCTTCCTCGCCAAATGCACACCACCCAAGTAGGATGGGCGAGCGAAGCGAAACCATCACTTCAAGAAAGAAGAGTCTTCTTTTTTGAAAAAAAGAAGCAAAAAACTTTTTCTCTGCTGTCGCGGACCGGGCCGGCAGCGCACGCCAAAGACCAAAAGTTTTTTGGTTCTTTTTTTCAAAAAAGAACTCTTCCTTACTCCTGCACCAACAACACCACCCTTCCCATCAATCCCCCCGACTCCACCGCCTCCAGCCCGCGCGCGAACTCGGCCAACGGCAGCGTATAATCCACCACCGGCTTCATCTTCCCCATCGCCACCAGGTCCACCACATCGTGCAAATCCTGCAACGTGGACCCAACCGACGCCAGCACAACCAGCTCGCGCACGATCAGCGCCACCGGATGCACGGAAAATTCCTCGCCCGTATACCCCACCAGCACCAGCCGCCCGCGCCGGCGCAGCATGCCAGTGGAAGCCCGCATCGTGGCCGCCAGCCCCACCAGCTCGAACACCACATCCGCCCCCTCGCCGGTCAACCCAACAACGCAAGCGGCCACGTCCTGCGTCGTGCCGGCGTCAACGGTTGCGGTGGCGCCAAGCTCTTTCGCCAGCGCCAGCTTCTCCGCACCGATATCGATAGCGATCGTCCGCGCCCCGCAGGCGGCCGCATATTGCAGCAGCGCCAGCCCCACGCCGCCGGTGCCGTGCACCACCACCCACTCGCCCGGCCGTATACAAGCCATCTTTCCGGCATGCACGGCCGTAGATCCCGCGCATCCCATGGGCGCAATCTGCGCCAACGGCACAGTATCCGGCACCGCCACGCAATTCGTCGCCCGCACCACCAGGAACTCGGCGTAGCCGCCATCGGTGGTAAACCCGGGCTGGGCAACCGGCGCCGGGCACAACTGCTCATCGCCGGTGCGGCAATAGCGGCATCGCCCACAGCCTTCGTAATAATACACCACCACGCGCTCGCCCAACCGCGCCGCATCCACACCCGGGCCAAGTTTCTCGATCACACCTGCTATCTCGTGCCCCACGGCAAAATCCCGCCGCCCCAGATCCAGCAATCCGTCACGCAGATGCAGCTCCGTGCGGCACATCCCGCACGCCTGCACCCGCACGCGCACCTGGCCTGCTGCCGGTTCGGGTATCGCCACCGCCGTCAGCGCGAATGGTTGCGCCGGCCCGAGATAGCGCACGCTGCGCATGGTGCCTGTGGTCATCAGCGTCTCTTTCAATATCAAGCCGGAAAATTCCGCTGCTGGCCGGCGCGCCAGAACGCCGCCTCCAGTTGCGCCGCGGTCTTGAAATCCCGCAGCAGCGCCGGATACCGCGCCTGCGATCCCCGCGCCGCCCACACCCGTTCCAGCGCCGCCATCGCCTCGATCGCGCCGGCCGTATACTCATCGGAAGCATAAGCCTGCATCCACCGCAAATATGGATTACCCTCACGTACCGTTTCAGGATCGGCCAGCAGCCGCGCCCCCACCTCGCCATACCCCACGGCGCACGCCGAAAGGCTCACCAGCAGGTCCAGCACATCCCCCGCCATCCCCCGATCCACCAAAAACCGCGAATACGCCAGCAACTCCAGCGATTCCGGCTGCGCCTGCATATCCGCTTCGCTTAAGCCCCATTCGGCACAGAATTCCACATGCAGCGGCATTTCCGCCAGCACATGCCCCATCACCCGCGCCGCCGCCCGCATCTCCTCCAGCGTATCGCTCTTGAACACCGCCAGCGCATAGCAGCGCGCATAATGAATCAGGTACAGGTAATCCTGCGTCAGAAACGTGCGGAAATCCGCTTCCGGCAGCGTCCCGCGTGCCAGCGCCCGCACGAATTCATGCTGCGTATACCCCGTCCAATCCGCCCCCGCATCCCGCCGTAGCCGCCCAAACAACCCCTGCTCGATCCTCTGCAAAAACCCCGCCGCCTCCGCCATGCCGCCCCTCCCCGCGCCACACGGCGCCCTCGCCAACCATAAGAAAGACTCTTCTTTCTTGAAAGAAAGAAGCAAAGAACTGTGACCTATTTCGTGAACGTTACAACAAAACGCGTGCCGCTATGCGCCCGGTCCAGCTCCACCACCGCCCGTAAAGACTGCGCCATCGAACTCACGATCATCGATCCAAGCCCGCTGCCCAGCGGCCGCGCATCCCCTTGCGGATAGCCGATGCCGTCATCCTCAACCACCAGCCGAACCACGCCCGCTTCCTCCCACAGCCCAACCCGCACCGGCCCGGGCGCATCCTTCGGATAGGCGTATTTCAGCGCATTGGTCACCAGCTCGTTCACCATCAGCCCCACCGGAACCGCTTTGTCCGTCTCCACGCGGATCGCATCGGCGCTCAGCTCGATCCGCCGCGCCCCCCCCTCCGCCGGCTGCGTCGCCCGCTCCAGCTCATCCACCAGCCCGGCCAGATAGTCGTCCATCTCCACGAACTCCACATTGTCGCCCGTGTACAGCCGGCGGTGCACCATCGTCACCGCCTCCACCCGCTCCGCCGCCTGCCGCAGCATCAGCCGCGCCGCGGGGTCGGTCACCCGCCGCGCCTGCATCTCGATCAAACTCGTGATCAGTTGCAGGCTGTTGGCCACACGATGGTTCACCTCCCGCAACAGCACCGCCTGCTGCGCCGCCAAAGCCGCCAGCCGGTCCCGGCTTTCGCGCACCTCGCGCTCGGCCGCATCACGCTCCCGCTGCAAACGCGCGCGGCCGATCTCCTGCGTCACGCTGGCGCCCAGCAGCTCAATGAACGTGCCGTGCACGTCCTTCACCACATAATCCGCCGCCCCGTTCTTCAGCGCCGTCACCGCGATCCGCGGCTCCTCCGCCCCGGTCACGAAAATCACCGGCGGCTGCATGGCCAGGCCGCGCAGGCCCTCCAGAACCTCCAACCCGTCCTGCCCCGGCATGAAATGATCCAGCCCGATGGCATCGAACGCGTGGCACCCCGCCAGCGCCAGCCCCTCCTGCCCGCTGCCGGCCAGCGTCACCCGAAAGCCGCTGCGCTCCAGGTGCCTCTGCACCAGCCGCGCGATCCCCGGATCGTCGTCGATATACAGGATATGGGGTGGGGCCCCGTCATCCATCACAGGGCACAAGCCAGCCGGGGCGTCACGCAGGCTCCGGCACCTGCATCACCGTCAGGAACAGGCCAAGCTGACGGATCGCCGCCGCAAACCCCTCATATTCCACAGGCTTGGTAATATACACATTGCACCCCAGGTCGTAACACCGCTGGATCTCCAGCCGGTCATCCGTGGTGGTCAGCACAATCACCGGCGTGCGCCGCAGCACCGGATCGGCCTTGATCCGCGCCAGGATATCCGTGCCGCTCATGTCCGGCAGGTTCAGATCCAGCAGCACCAGGATCGGATCCTGCTTCACCCCCTCGCCACGCTCGAACAGGTGCGCCAGCGCGGAGGTGCCGTCCGCCACATGCGTAATCTCGTTCGCCACGCCGGCGCGGCGCACGTTCTTCTCGATCAGCCGCGCATGCCCGGGGTCGTCCTCGATCAGCAGAATGGTCACGGGTACGGCATTCATTCAAGGGGCGCTCCACTCTGCACCGGTTGCACCGGTAGGTGTACAATGAAATGCGATCCCTCCCCAGGTGTCGACTCACAATCGATCGTCCCGCCCAGCCGGCGCAGCAGGGCGCGCACATGGGCCAGCCCGATCCCCTCGCCCGGCGTATCCTGCACCCCCGCCCGCCGGAACAATTCGAAGATCCGCTCCCGGTCCCGCAGCGCAATGCCGCGCCCGTTGTCCCGCACCGAATAGCGCACCATCCGCACCCGCCCCGCCGGGGAGTCTGCCGCGCCGCCCTCCAGCGTGATCAGCCCCGGGCGGCCGGGCGCCAGATATTTCAACGCGTTCTCGATCAGGTTGGAGAACACCTGTTCCACCGCCAGCCGGTCGCACACCAGCGGCGGCACGGGGTGCAGCGTCAGCGTCGCCCCCGCCGCGTCCGCCTGGTGGCGCACCGAATCCACGATTCCGGCCAGCAGCGCCGTCATGTCCAGCCGCTCCGGCGTCAGCACCCGCCGCCCCTCGCGCGAGAGTTTTAATATCGCGGTAATCAGCCGGTCCATCTTGGTCGTGCTGGTCTGAATGAAGCGAATCGCCTCGGGCAGATCTTCATGGCTCGCCACGCGCACGTCCTCCGGCACCACGATCCCGGCCGGCTCCAGATGCTCGCTCACGAACCGGTTCAGCCGGTTGGTGGCGTTCTGAAGCTCGCCGGTGAAGCCGATGATGTTCAGCAGCGGCGCCCGCAGATCATGGCTGACGATATAGGCGAAGCGCTGGATCTCCTCGTTCGCGTTGGTCAGGTCGGCCGTCCGCTCGGCCACCGCAACCTCCAGCCTGTCGCGCCCCGCGGCAAGCGCCAGGTTCGCCTCCTGCAACTCCTGCCGGCTGCGCCCCAGCACCCGCACGTTGTTCTGTAGGCTGCGGCCGATGAACAGCGTCAGCAGCACCAGCATCACCAGGCCGGCGATGTCGACGCTCATCAGCAGCCGTGTGCCGAACCGGCTGCCCAGCAGATCGCGTGAGAGCGCCGCGCGCTGCGCATCCATCAGCGACTGCGCGGCGCGGCGCGCCACGATCATGTCCTGCCGGCCGCGATTCATCTCCACCAGCGCCAGCGCCTCGGCGTGGCGCCCTTGCTGCTGCAACCGCACCGTTTCGGCGAGCTCCGCCATCTTGTCGTCGATCGCGGCCTTCCATGCCGCAACCGTCGGGTTTCCCGGCAGCACCGATTCGAGCCGCCGCAGCAGCACGGGCACGCGCGCCGCCGACACTGTATAGGGCGTCAGGTAGTCGGGCTTCTCGGTCAGAAGGTAGCCGCGCTGGCCGGTTTCGGCCGAAATCAGCGCATCCAGCAGATCGATCGTGGTGAAGCGCGAGACCTGGGATTGCTCGGCCTCCGCCACATTGGCCTCGGTGCGCGCGGCGATGACCACCGAGGCGGTCACGATGCCCAGCATGATCAACGCGCCGGCCAGCACCGCCATCCGCTCCACCCGGCCATACAACGTGCGCATCCCCTCGCCCGGCGCGGGGCCGCCGGGGGCGGTGATCAGGGAGGCAGGCGTGGTCATCAGGGCACCGGGGTATGACGAAGGCGACATGTGCGCGGGCCGCTCGGGCAACAACCCCCACCCGCGTAACGAAGCTCAACGCCGGGTAACAGGCATGGTTGCGCAACGATGACGTCAGGTGAAACGGTCGCTCAGCCGCAGCCAGGCGATCTTGGCGATCTCCTCCAGGCAGGTGCGCTGCTCCACGGCCGCCTCATTCTCCAGCCGGGCGGCGAAAGCCGCGATGATGCTGGCCCGCGTGTGGCCCCGCACCGCGATCACGAAGGGGAAGCCGAAGCGGGCGGTGTAGCGGGCGTTCAGATCGGTCAGCCGGGCGAACTCCTCGGGGCTACACCGGTCCAGCCCCACGCCGCCCTGTTCGCTGCGGGACTCCTCGGTCAGTTCCCCGCGTATGGCCGCGCGCCCGGCCAGCTCCGGATGCGCCCGGATCAGCGCCAGCTTTTCCGCCTCGGTGGCCGCCGCCACCACCGCCACCATGGCCGCGTGCAGTGCCGCGAGATCGGCAAAGGGAAGCAGCGCCCAGGCGCGCGCGGCGATCCAGGGCGAATGCTCCCATACGCCATCGATCGCCGCCACGAACGCCGCCTGATCCAGCGCCGAAAGGTCGGCCACGCCTGGCATCAATTTCTCCCCATGGCTCCGTGGCCGGCCGCTTGCTACGATCCGAGCCGGGACATTCCGGCCCGGGACATTCTATAGGCTGCCGCATCATGGGCCAATTGACCACGCATGTGCTGGATACCGCCCACGGCGTGGCCGCCGCCGGCATGCAGGGCCGCCTGTGCGACGGCACCGGCGACACGATCGCCAGCTTCACCACCGGCGCCGACGGCCGCGCCGCCCTGCTGCAAGGCCAGCAATTCCGCCCCGGCGCCTATACGCTGAGCTTCTGGACTGCCGCCTATTTCGCCGGCCGCGGCCTGATCCTGCCCGACCCGCCCTTTCTGGACAGGATCGACATCCATATCGGCGTCGCCGATGCGGCTTCCCATTATCATGTCCCTTTGCTTGTCTCGCCGTGGAGCTTTTCCACCTATCGCGGCGGTTGAATGGGCGCCTATCTCGCCACCTGGGCCGAACTGCTTCTGCGCTGGTTCCATGTCGTGGCCGGCATCGCCTGGATCGGCGAGTCGTTCTATTTTGTCATGCTGGACCGGTCGCTGACCGCACCGCGCTTACCCGCCTTGGGTGTTGCCGGGGAGATGTGGTCCGTGCATGGCGGCGGGTTTTACCACGCGCAGAAATACACCGTGGCGCCTTCGAACTTTCCTGAGCACCTGCATTGGTCCCAATGGAAATCCTACGCCACCTGGCTTTCCGGGGCCGCCCTTTTTACCGCCTTGTACCTGGCGCAGCCGGATCTTTACCTGGTCGATCCAGCCGTGCGCCCGCTTTCCCCCGCCGCGGCGGATGCGCTGGCCGTGGTGTTTCTGCTGGCCGGATGGCTGGTCTATGATGCGCTGTGCCGCGCCCTCTCGCGCGATGAACGGGCGCTGGGCGTGGCCGCCGGCGCCATGGCGGCCGGCTTCGCCTTCGCCGCCACCCACCTGTTTTCCGGCCGCGCTGCCTTTCTGATCACCGGCGCCATGCTGGCCACCATCATGTCCGCCAACGTGCTGTTCGTGATCATCCCCGGCCAGCGCGCGATGGTGGCGAGCATGGAAAAGGGCGAGGCGCCCGATCCGCTGCCCGGCGTGCTGGGGCGGCAGCGATCGGTGCACAACACCTATTTCACGCTGCCGGTGGTGTTCGCCATGATCAGCAACCACTACGCCATGACCTACAGCGCGCCGCATGCCTGGGCGGTGCTGTGCGTGATCATGCTGGCCGGCGCACTGACGCGGCAGTTCTTTGTGCTGTGGCATGGCGGGATGCGCGCCTGGTGGCTGCCGGCCGCGGGGGCGGCGTGCGTGGCGGGCGTGATCGCGTGGCTGCTGCCGGCCGCCCCCAGCAGCGTGGCCGCTTCCGCAACCCCGGTGACGCTGGCCGGCGTGGCACCCATCATCGCCGCCCGCTGCGCCCCGTGCCACGCGGCCCATCCCACGCTGATGCCCAGCGCGCCGGCCGGGCTGATGCTGGATAGTTCCGCCCGCATCCTGGTGAACGCTTCCGCAATCTACCAGCAGGCGGTGCAGTTGCGGGCCATGCCGCTGGGCAACCTGACCCATATCACCGATGACGAGCGTGCCCGCATTGCCCGTTGGGTGACCGAGGGCGCCCATCCATGACCACGCTTGTGGCGCGGCACGCTGTGTGGGTAGGGAAGAGTCTTCTTTCTTGAAAGAAAGAAGCAAAGAACTTTTACCTGTTTGGGGGGGCCTGTTGCCGATAACGCGGGATGATCTCAGGCACCGCATCGATCAGGCGAGAGGAACAAACCTCGCTGATCTGGTGATCAAAAACACGCGCATGCTGGATATCGTAACCGGCGAGATCGTGCGCACCGATATCGCCATCTGCGGCGATACCATCGTGGGAACGTACGATCTCGATTACCGGGGCACAACAGAAATCGACGGCAGCGCGGTCTTCGCCGTGCCGGGCTTCATCGATACGCATGTGCATCCGGAATCGACGCTGGTGCAGCCAGGCGAGTTCGATCGGCTGGTGCTGACGCGGGGGACGACGACCGCGATCGCGGACCCGCACGAGATTGCCAATGTTCTGGGGGCGCCGGGGATTGCGTATTTCATCGAGGCGGCGGGCGCGCTGGCCATGGACCTGCGCATCAACCTGGCTTCCTGCGTGCCGGCCTCGAGGCTGGAAACCGCCGGCGCCACGCTGGATGCGGCGGCGCTGGTGGCGCTGCGCGGCAGCAAGCACGTGCTGGGCCTGGCGGAGTTCATGAATTTTCCCGGCGTGCTGGCCAAGAACGATGATGTGCTGGACAAGCTGGTGGCGTTCGCCGATGCGCCTATCGATGGCCACGCGCCGCTGCTGGGCGGGCGCGACCTGAATGCGTATCTTTCCTGCGGCATCCGCAATTGCCACGAATCCACGTCGCTGCCGGAAGCGCGGGAGAAACTGCGGCGCGGCATGCAGGTGCTGATCCGCGACGGCAGCGTGACGCGCGATATTGCCGCGCTCGGCCCGCTGATCGACATGACCCATGCGCCCTTCCTGGGCTTCTGCACCGATGACCGCACGCCCCTGCATATTGTGGAACATGGCCATATCGACCATTTGATCCGCACCGCCATTGCGCAGGGGCGGGATGTGGCGGCGACGTATCGCGCGGCCACGTGGTCGGCCGCCACGCATTTCGGGCTGCGGGACCGCGGCATCATCGCGCCGGGGCGGCTGGCCGATATCGTGCTGCTGCATGATCTGCACGCGTGCCGCGTGGCGCGGGTGATCCGCGCGGGGCGGCCGGTGGATGAGGCGATGTTCGCTTCACGCGCTCTGCCGGCGCCGGTGGGGTATGGATCGATCAAGCGCGCGCCCGTGTGTGCGGCTGATTTTGTGGTGCCGTGTGGCGGCGGGGCCGGGCCGGTGATCGGCATCCGGCACAATCAGATCGTGACGGACAGGCTGGCGATGGTGCTGCCGTATCACGGCGGTGCGCGGCATCCGGATGTGAGCCAGGATGTGGCGAAGGTTGCGGTGCTGGAGCGGCATGGCAGGGCCGGCACGATCGGCCGCGGCTTCGTGCAGGGATTCGGGCTGGCGCGGGGGGCGATCGCTTCCAGCATCGGGCATGATGCGCACAACATCATTGTGGTGGGGATGCACGATGCCGACATGGCGGTGGCGGTGAACCGGTTGATCGCGCTGCAAGGCGGATTTGTGGCGGCGTGCGAGGGTGAGGTTCTGGCGGAGCTGGCGCTGCCGCTGGCCGGGCTGATGAGCGATCAATCAGCCGAGCATGTGCAAACCCGGCTGCTTGCCTTGCGGGCGGCGGTGCGGGGGATGGGCTGCATGCTGCATGAGCCCTTCGTGCAGATGGCGTTTTTGCCGCTTTCCGTGATTCCGCATCTGAAGATAACCGATCTGGGGTTGGTGGATGTGGATCGGTTTGAGGTGATCGGGCTTGATTAGAAGGAAGACAGCATGGTCTTTTTCACAAAAAAGAACCCAAGAAAATGTATTGTCCGGTGCGCCACTCACCGGCAGCGCACGCCAAAGAGGCAAAAGTTTTTTGCTTCTTTTTTTCAAAAAAGAAGACTCTTTCTTCCGCTTGCCTTCCTATGTTGTGCCGCCGGCCCGCGCCTGTTCATCGAGGACAATGATTTTCTCGGCCCGGGCGGATCGAATATTCAGAGTGTTCTGCCGCTGATCACCAATCCGGATATCCGGGTATTGGGGTTTACGGTGGTGACGGGCGATGGGTGGTGCGATGAGGAGACGGCGTCGCTGTTGCGGTTTCTGGAGATTGCGCATCGCACGGATATCCCTGTGTTCAAGGGCGCGGTGTATCCGCTGGTCAACACGCGGGCGCGGCTGCTGGCGTGGGAGCAGGCGTATGGTGTGCTGCCCTGGAAGGGGGCGTGGAACGCGAAGGGATCGTTTCCGGAGCAGGGTGCGGTGTTTCATCCGGACGATCCGGCCTTCATCCCGGCTGATCCGGCGGGCAGGCCGGGCACGCAGCCGGCGGCGGGGAGTGCGGTGAGTTTTCTGATTGCGCAAGTGCATCGGTATCCGCATCAGGTGACCATTCTGGCGGCGGGGCCGATGACGAACCTGGCGTTGGCGATCAGGATCGATCCGGATTTCGCGACGCTGGCGAAGGAGCTGGTGTTCATGGGGGCGATGCTGGATGGCAACCAGCAGCAGGTGTCGGTGGATGCGAATCTGTATACGGATTTCAATTTTCTGTTCGATCCGGAGGCGGCGCATATTGTGCTGACGGCGCCGTGGGCGAGGATTACGGCGCTGGGCAGTGTGACGAACGAGACGCTGCTGAGTGCCGCGCTGGTGAAGCGCATTGTGGCGGTGAAGACGCCGGTGACGGCGTATATCGGCACATATTCGCCGCCATTGCCGTTGTGGGACGAGCTGGCGGCCGCTGTGGCGGTGGATCCTGGTTTGATCACGCGGCAGATCGATGCGGTGATGGATGTGGATATCGGGCATGGGATGTTTTACGGCCATGCGATGATCTGGCCGCCGGCGATGGCGCCGCATCGGGGGGAGCGGCTGGTGAGGGTGGTTCAGGCGGTGGATATGGCGCGGTTTTATGATGGGTTCATCAAGGCGGCGCAGGCGCCGGTGCCGCGATAGGGCGGGGCTTGTGGCTTGGGGCGGCCGCGCCCCCGGCACCATGGACGTTGGGAGCGCCTTGCAAAACCTGCCCTGGCGGCCATCTGGCGCCCGTCTTTTGCGCTCCGGTGTTCACGGCCCCCAAACGGCCGCTCCGCTCCGGCATCGACTGCGTCGCGGCCAGGCGTGGCCATGACGCAATGAGCGAAGGTTGAGTATCCAGACCGCCTGGTGGGGGTTAGTCCTCGCCCGGTGGGGCGCGGGATGGGAGTGGGGGGCGGAGCCAGGTGAGGCGGGGGCGGTTGGGGCGGAGGCGGATGGGGTTGGCGGAGAGGGTGGCTGGCAGGGCGGGCGTTTTGCGGGCTGGGGTGGGAGCGGGGGGTTGGGCGGCGATTTCGGCGGGGGTTTCGGCCTTGGTTTCGGCGGGGGTTTCGGCGGGGGCTTCAGCTTCCTGCGGGAGGGCGGCGAGCATGGCTTCGATATTGGCGAGCGGGATGTAGGGGGTATCGAGCAGGACGAGGGCTTCCCGCCCGTTGGGGCCGGCGAGGAGTTCGCCCAGGCCTTCGCGGGTTTGTTCCAGGTTTACCGCGATATCTTCGGGGAGGCGGTGGCGATCTCGGGTATAGAGGAGATGGGCTTCGGTGAGGCCGCCGAAGGCGGTGCGGGTGAAGGTGAAGTAGGCTTCCCGTTTCTTGCGGGCGCGGTCGGGGTCGTTGAAGGGGATTTCGCCCAGTGCGGTGGAGATGGCCAGGAGGTGCCGGCTGAGGATTTCGCCGAGCAGTTCATCCAGATCGATGAAGTGTCGCCGCAGGGTGCCGGCGCCCATGCGCAGGGCCAGGGCGAGGGCGCCGAAGGTGACGGCGTGGGTGCCGTGGCGGGCCAGGAGCGCCTGGGCGGCTTTGACGATGTGTTCTCGTCGCTGCCGGTCCCGTTCGGTGAGGAATCGGAGGGAGCGGTCGAATTTATCGGCCTCGGCGCGGAGGATGCGGGGGTTTATGTGTTCCATGGGCGCCATGTTAGGAAAGGTGACCAAAAATGTCAACAAGAATTTTGGGGGTTGGCTGCGGGGCGGATGGCGGAAGGCGGCACGGGGGGTGGGATGGCTTCGTCGTGGCGATGGCCGGCCGCGTGCGCATGGCGGTGCCGGCGCTGCGCGTGGCGAGAGGGTGCGCTGCCCTGGGGCGCTGTGACCCTAGGCTTGCCGGGTTTGCTGGGTGATGGCGTTCAGCGCCGCGCTGA
>Ga0209208_10000945_pt1 | contig 39861 bp, 30 predicted proteins | sample S1TSphfallax_3_FD_187694 | JGI IMG/M metagenome (GOLD analysis project Ga0209208, IMG submission 187694) | Host-associated microbial communities from peat moss isolated from Minnesota, USA - S1T2_Fd - Sphagnum fallax MG (SPAdes) (version 2) | ecosystem: Host-associated > Plants > Peat moss >... | reverse complement strand
AACAGGGCTTCTTGCCTAATGAGCACATCATAACTGGTGGCATTGGTGACTAAACATCTGACCTGTAAGTAAAGCTCCTAATCTGTACCTTCATTGAACTTAAGTGTAATCAAATCCGAACTTTCCCTAAGTACCTCCTCTATGCTCCCACTAGCGGTGTGAATCTGCCACATAGATTTCCGTAAATTGGAGTCAAGCATGCCCATCTTCTTGGCAAATTAAACTCCAAGAATCACTGGTTGGGCACCTGTGTCAAGAAGTACCACTTTGGGTGTATGTCCTCCCACTTGGATTGCTGGCCCAGTATTGTCGACAATGGCAACTCCAGTGGCGATGGAAGTTCTCTCACTAGGCACCACCTTCGGAAATGAATGAGAGACTTTGTGGAGAGAATGGCCATCCACAACACCTTTGCTGAGTAACAAATCCACAAGTGAGGTGTTCTGAACTCCCTTCTGATATGTGAATGTAGAATCAGAGGTAGGAAAGCCCACTAGTTTAGTCATGTTAGAACTAGTGACCAGATCACGAACGTCATCTGCAACACGTGAGTCAATCGAATGTCTCTCCAAAGTGTTGGATGGGACCTTTGTAGCATGTGGCTTGGGGATTGGTAGAGGACCTGATGTAGTGTTCAAGGTATCCTCTAAGATTGCAATTATGTCCCTGGTGCTTAGCTTCAAATCTTGAAAACTAAACAATGGTGTACTCACAAGATGCGCCACTTCATGCATTTGAAGTTGGCATTCCATAAGCTTATTAGTGGAAAATTGTGTGTTTTCCTGATGTACATGTACTCCTGGGACACGAGAATTTGATGCCCTAACAACTTGTGGTGTAGTAGTCTCCTCCCCCCTCGCCAACAAGGTGCGTTCTTCTTCCATGTTGAGAGGATTAAAAGATTGTGGCATGACTGCTCGAGCTCCTCTAGCCCTAGTAATAGGACTTGAACCAGATGCGAGTCCATCAGTATGAATTACCTGCCTAGTGGCAGAAACTCTGGGTGCCACATTAGCTTCACGTGCCGTGACATAGGAAGGGCACAAAAAAGTAGCAAATTCTGGTGTGAGACTAGAATTGTGTGGAGTGGAAAGAACATACTCCCCAACCATGGCATCGTGTGGAAGGCCATAGAACAACCTAGGAGGTCCTTCTCGTGATCCTGAACCTTGTACAGGTTGGGCATGACTAACTGGTTGGGAGGACTTGCCTTTTAGATTAGCAAGTTGGGCCCTCAATGATTCGAGTTCATTTTGTAAAGTCTGAACTTGAATTGCATGGGCTTGAAGCACCTCCTTCTTATCAGCATTTTGTTCCTTCTTCTTAGCATTCTTGTTGGAATTACCCTTGGTGGGCAAAGCCTAAGTGGAAGGCTGAAGTGCCTTGGCTTTTGGTTGAGGGACAGCAAAAGATGCTGGCAGATTTTGTCGTTGTAATCGGAGTTGCTTCCGCTCTGGGAACTTGGCAAAACAAACAGATTCCTGATGTCCCTCTTTCCCACAATAATCACAAAAGAGATCCTCGGAAGGGATGTTACACTCACTAGCTTTGTGGGCAGGATTGCCGCAGTAGTTGCAAGAAGGTAGGATGGGTGTAGCTGAGTGCACCGCTTTAGTCCTTGATGAAGAATGTGATGATCTAGTTGGCGCAGCTGGTGTAGGTTGAGGCCTTAAACGTGATGGAGGCTTCATAGTACTGGCCTCATAGTGTGCATGAGCCAATTCTAGCTTTTCGGAAATGTTGTACACATCTAGCAAAGTGTACGAGTCTCCAAATTCTGCAAAGACCCGTTGCAAAACCTGCGCGTGCAGTGTTGGAGTACCTTCCAATGAACAAAGATACCGATGGGCAACTTCTAGGTTTGTGATGCTCTGGGTATCCTCTTTGAGTTTGAGAAGCCTCCTATAAAGCATCTTAAGGGTTTCATCCTTCTGTCACGAGAAGGTGGCGAGCTGTAGAATTTTTTCAAAACTTTTGACTGGAAATTCTAGCTCAAGAATTCGAAAGAATTCCCCCACTGGATTAACAAAAGCTGGCGCATCAGTGGTGAGAGGAATGTTTGCAGTAGCAGCAATGAATTATTGAGGAGAAAGGTTTACTGAGGTAGGTACCGGGTTTGGATTATTCGACACAGTCCCGTGATGTGCAATTGCAGCTTGCAATGCAGCTTGAAAGGCAGTGGCAATGGCTATGGCGTAAGCTGGATTAGGAGCTTGGGTGACACCCAAAATCCTTGCAGAATGTTGCTCGTAGACATCCAATGCCTCATAGTGCACATAACGGGCCAATTGTTTGAATGCAAACGCTTCGGTGTAATTAGCGTCATACTTTAGCTCCAATTCACAAACCACAGTTGAAAAAGTTGCCTTGAACTCCCTCAAAGAAATAGTACCTGGCCTTCCGTTGAACTTCTTAATTCTCCCTGAGGAACTGCTGACCTCCATGGTGTATATGGGTGTTGAAGTCACAGCTTGTAACGAAGTATACGGTGATGGTGTGAACGTAGGTGCAGCAACAGGCGTACCCCACTGATTAACCCTTCCAAATGGACTTTGATGTACTGTTGATGTAGTGTAACCTAAACCTGAATTCCTAACAGGAGTAGTACTAGATGATGATGGTGCTGTGAATGCTTGATGGTACCGTCGTGAAGATCGTGAACTCAAAGATATTGGTTCAAAGGGTTGTGTGTTACTTCGTAACTGATACCTTGGCTCTAGATGAGTAGTAGTACTTTCATCATCCGAGGACATGGTGTTGTCCCATGCCCCAAAATTTTGTGATAGTACGCAGCATTAACTACAAAATTATAGCACAACGTACAATTTGAAGAATACAATGCATTATTGCGAATGACGTAGGACGGTAGGACGTAGGACCACATGGCGGCAAGGCAACAGGACGCAGGACCGCAGGGCGTGAACGAATCGTCCGATGAAAGTTGGACGGATGTCGGACGAACCAAGCTCACAACGATGGCAGTGTTATCACTTGTAATGCTGCAACAACGATGGCACTACAGCTCGTAACGTTGCTATTGTTGTTGCAGCGATGGCGCTGCGTTACGCGGCATTGCTACAGCAGCTATGCAACGATGGCGTTGCATTGCGCAGCGCTGCTATAGCAGCTGTGCAGCAATGGCGCTGTTGCAGCAGTTGTGCAGTGATGGCGCGGAGCTACAACGCTGTTGTTGCACGGCGCTGCGACGCTGTTGTTGTGCGGCGCTGCGACGCTGCTGCGACAACGGTGCTATGACACTGCTGCTACAGCAATGGTGTTGTGGCTAAATATTATTTATTTATTTATCTATTTTTTGTACTCGAGAGCTTCAAAAGAGAAAATGAAAGCGAGAAAGAGAAAAAAGAGCAAGATTTGAAACCTGTTTCCTGGCTCTATTGGTTGGCATGAAACTAGCTCCTTCTTCTAACAACGCCAACTCCTTTTGGCAACACCAACACACACCCTCCAGCAACAATACTAGCACCAACACACACTCCAGCAATAGTACTAGCAACTTACTAGCAACTGTAACAATAATAACAACGACAACAATAACTCAAGAACTTACAAGGAAAAGAAATCTGTGGCTTTCAACATGAAGCACATAAAATGTAGTTTTTCTAGAATTGAATTGAATTGCAAAAAAGGAATGAACATGTATGTAGACGATGGCCGTGTAGTAACCATCGTGAACATCTAGAAATCCAAGTAGACTATGGAGGCAACTCTCATACAAGGAATTCTATAAAAACTAAAGGAGAAGGGAAGGGCTTGGCCCTTTTATACAACCACCAAAAAGTTAAAACCCTAAACACATAATAGCGTACAATCACTTAAGAACGTACATTAACCCTAAAAGATATGATTAGCATGCCCGTAACCGGCCACCATGTGTGAGGCCGTGCATACAGGCATGACACTCTGGAATTGGATGAGGGTGGGCCGCCATGTGGGAGCTAGTAAAAAACATATGATGCACATATTTCAACATTAACCAAACAATGTACCTACTAGTTGTCCATGTCAAGTGGACAATGCAACACTATTCCAAGGTGGCAAATCACATTCTTGAAAAATTACATGAGGATTTCAAGGATTTGTTTCTACCATAATCAATAGTTGAGCTTATCATGTTGGTTCAAGTTTATTTCTATAATTTAATCTAGTGGTTACATTACATTGGTTTTAGGTTTGTTTCTAACTATATTTCCTTATTGTGTCAGTAGGTCACCATGGTTTTTTGTTTCTCCAGTGTTTTTTTCCTTTGTCATTATGATTTAGGAGAAATTTAAAGCTTGTTTTGGTTTTCTTAATCATAACTCTTTAATTGCATGTGTGTGTCCTCAACCTTAGAATCTCTTTCTTCCTTTTTGGTTTTTTGTTCACTTTTTGTTTACATTTTGCTAGTTGTGGCTTTTAATTGTAAGCAACCTTGTAGTCAAAGTAAAACTGCCTTTAGTAGTAGTTGTTGTAATGTAGATTTATGTTTATTTTTATAAATGATTTTTAGGTTTTCATGTGCATTAGGTGCATGAGATTATGAGCCAATGTTGAAGTGAATTGGTGCTTCACAGAAACAAAAAAGGACTACGCAGTAACAAAGGCCAAGTTGGTGAAGCCTGGTATTTGCACAAAGGCAAGTTGGCTTACCTTTCAAGTTGAAATTGCAAATAATAATCTTGCCTGGAACAAGCAGCAATTAGTTACTATTCATGCATGCCATGGGAAAAAAATGCAATTAAGAAGTGGTCAGCATGGTCTTTCTCTTCCAAATAAGTGAATAATTTAATTTTTTTAAAAAAAAATTTGTTTCCAATTTTGAGTTTGTGCCTAGTTAGGATTGTTAGATATTTCAAAAAATGTATTGTTACTTGCAAGTTGCAAAATTTGGGAAACTTTCGAATGATGAGGAAATAAAACAAGCAACCATAAAAGATGTCAAAGCTTTTTCTGAAAGATGTATATAAGGAGTTGGAGAAAATCTAGATGACAAAGAATGGTCCTCATGAAATGACTATGAGGATGATCTCTAATTAGTGAAAATGATCCACGGGTCTAGTTATTTCAATTATCAGTTATAGGTAGTTGATTAATATTTTTTGTATGAATTGTGTGAAGCAATTTTTAGATTTAAATTTTGATACATTTAGATTTTTTGGACTCAAATTTTCCATGGGACATTTTACATACAACTTTAATTTGGCTTGCTAAAAATTGGTGATAGTAACTACATTTTCCTATATGATAACCAAATGGTCTTTTTTCAATCTTGGTATATTGAGTTTTCCACATGTGTTAACACATCCTTTTTTGTTTGCAAGGGCAAAATTGTTGTGATGATTAAAGATGGTCAGGTCACAAGGTTTTAAAATCATCAAACCTAATATGCAAAAAGTTTATAGACTTGGGGTGAATGTCATTGGTGGCTCTGCAAGTTCACTAGTTACTACCTTTCTACCTATCCAACAAGTTAGCATTGTGATTTTGAATTGAAAGAATTTATACTTGGATTGTAGTCAAAGCAAGTCATCAAATTATGATTTGCTTTCCTGGGATTGTTGATAACTAGGACTTCTCTAGAGCTATTATTAAGGGAAGGATAATGGTAACTTGAAGTTGGTGTTTTGACTTCATGTAAGGAGGAGCTAATTATGGAATGAACACGTATCCTTCACTTGCACAATCTCCATTTGGACCTCTATGGAAGGAAGTTATTTTTATGATGAACATTGTAATGGTCAAGAGGCTTTTCAACATTAATTAAATGAAAGTGGCTAATCGGTTTCAGTTAGGTTCTTGCAGGTGTTATTGTAGTTTCCTTCATTGTTTTTAAAAGGGTGGAAACCAAGTTGGAAGAACATTTTATTATTTGGCTTCCTTCCTTTATGGATTCTTCCATCTTATCATCATCATCATTTATTTCTTGTCATTTGAAAGTATAATTATTGTAGTCTTCAATGCTAATTTGCATTTGGTGGTGCTTTGGTTGCAAGGCAAGTATATTAATGCATAATGAACTATTTCTAGCTTTACATATATTTGAGATTGTACCTTTGTTATATTTATCAAAATGAATTGTTCTATGAATTACATAGCTTTTCCATAATACTTGCCCATCTAGAAGAAAAAATGGAATACTAAAAATTATTAATTGGTTGTTAACATGAAAACCTTTTTAATGGCAGTTGACATGTGCTGCATTGGAGCTAGCTAAAGCTTGGTGCTCTAACATGTTTTTGAGACATTTTGATGTGCATACCCTTTTCTTTTGTAAATGGTGTTGGGTTTTCGTAAGTCTCCTTTTCCTTGAAGCTTTTGTTGTAGATTTAAAAGTACAAGATTGCTAATATCCTTTTAGAATCTCCCATCATTAAGTTCAATGTTGTGATGTTATCAAATCATGTGATTGCGTTCTAGTGGTTAACAAGGTTTAGTGGTTTTCTTACCAATACTGCTTATTAAGAAGTTCATTAACAAACATGGGAGGTGGTTTCAAATTGAAGTGTTAGTAGAGGAGTTCAAGTGTGGTGTGAATGAGATTGCAAATTTTGAGTTGGGCGTATATGACACATAAACTCACACTCTAAGTGGTGTGTGTAATGATTTTGTGTTTACAAGCAAATTGGAGAACCTTGCGTCAACCTATTATGCATTGTCAACATTGCTTGATATAGGTGTGCAAAACCATCATCTCTTGTGGATGAAACCTCCATCCACATGGTGGCATTCTTCAATAGTAATGAAGTAGGATTTTCCAACTATTAGAATTTTTGCACTTGTGTAGATATTGAAACTAAATTGGCTCAAATGCCTTTAATGATGGTTGATCTCAAAATATGTTCCCTTGCTCTAGCATCCTTGGTAGTACAAATCCTCTTGTCAATGCAACATCATATATTTAAATGTTATTTGAAAAAAGCCAAGTTAAATACAATGTTAGGGATGCTTAACCTTGATAGAAGTATTTTTGGATGTGAGGGGACCATCATCAATAGACATGGTGCATGGGCTACACCTTTCATAATTGAATGCAAGTGGAGCAAATGAGGAGATATTGTTTTAGTCAAAGCTCCATTGACATGGTCCCATCATAAGGCATGACATAGTCCACAACCATGATGTTAGTATTGTCACTTCTTACTTGTTCTATGAGGTTGCGAAATGGAATTGCATCCCAACTTAGCAACACAAGTTTTTGCACCATATGTAATGGTTCAATACTAAGGAATACAACATTGCCCATTCATTCATTTTAAATTGAATGTTGTAGCTTTTAACTTACATTGATTGCAAAAGTAGTGCATTATCATGGCTAATGTATGGAGTCAGTAGTGGAAGTTGAAAATTCAAAATAAATAATACCTCTTGCAAAGTAAAAGAGAAATCCAATAATTATTTCTATAGTTTGTTGATCATGGTAGACATTGTATGTTAGTATCTATTTCCAAAATTGTGTATTGGTGTAGAATTTGGGATGTTGTTTAATAATTAATGTCATCATAGTAATTGTCAATGGGATTTGAATAGTGGATTATATGGCTTGCCACAATTGTTAATGCATAGGTTACTTCTCTTCCCTATTAGTGCTCAATGTCTAATAATTTCAACAAAGTTCATAAATTATAGGTTAGAAATGTGCTTTGATTACAAAATTTGATGAGTTTGTCCCTACTATTCTATGGGGCATGGAGGGGTGTAATCATATTAACATGTACAAAAAACAGTTGTAATCATTGCTTAATTTTTTGAACTTCAAATTGTAAAAAGAAAATAATAATTTATTATAATTTTTTTATAAAATGTTATTATGAATACATTATGTACATATCATAAAAATTTGGAATCAATATAATGAATGAAAAATATGTATAAGGACTTTAAACCTTTTATAACCACTTAAAAGATGCATAAAAGTAGCTTAAAAATTGTTGACACTAAAAAAAATATTTGAAAATATTTTTAATGACATATTTTGGAATTTTTTAAATATATGATTTAATATCATAATATTAAGAATATTTTAAATATTTTAAGAGTTTTTTTGAAAGACATATTAAAACTATTTTAATAATATTCTAAAAATAAAATAATGGTCTAAGGGGGCACGAGTCGCTTCTAATAGCAAGATTGGACTTGGTTGGACCTAGAGATATAATCTAACATCCAAGTTCATCCAAATAATATTTATAGGCAATTTCTTGCTATGGGTGGAGATGCTATGAAAAGTTTTGATTTCATATTATAGAATTAAATAACATGATTTGATTTTACATTTGTTAACATGGATCTACTGATTATGCTCTCAATTACATGGTTGATCATTTTGATTTTCTTTTATTAACAATGAAAATATTAGTTCATTTAGGCCAACTATAAGAAGTTGAACTTTTGTAAAAAAATATTTTGCACATTTTAAACCTTTTACAAGTTTGAATCTAGTTATTGGGGTAATGTAACTTCAATGTTATTTCTTATTGAATATCCTATTTCTTTTTATGTTTACAATAAGTTATGTTCAATTAGATTAGGTTCAAATACTATAATATCTTTTTTCATATATGCCATTCTACATATAACATTGCATTGGTCATTGACAAATTTCAATGCAAAAATTGCTAGCAAGGAATTTGAAACCAAAAAAAACAAAAATGAAACTTGTCAAAAAGGCCATGCACTAGTCATGCACAAGTAATAGTGTTTTGATAAACAAATCACCACTAACTTTAATAATACAATTAAACAATTTTGTTGCAAAATTAATGACAGACCATGTTGAAAAATGATTCAAAATTTATCATAAATTTGTTAGTAAAATCATAAATATTCTCAATATACAATCACAAAAAAATTGCAAATGTTTTGTCAAAGAGCATACATTAAAATACCAATAAATTGTGTTGCAAAAGTGATGCATAATTAACGGTGTTTTGATAAACAATTCATCATAATCTTTGATAATAAATTGAAACAATTTTGTTGCAAAATTAATGATGTACCATGTTGAATAATCATTCAAAAATTATGATAAATATGTTAATAAATTCGTAGGTATTCCTAATATATATTCACAACAAAATTGCAAATATTTTGTCAAAGAGGGCATGAAAATACAAATAAATATTGTAAAAAAGGCCATGCAAAAATCATGCATAGTTGATAGTGTTTTGATGAATTAATGATCACAATATTTCATGATAAAAAATAAAATTGAACGTGTAAAATAAATGATGTGTTGTGTTGAATAATCATTAAAACATCATTATAAATGTGTTATTAAAATCATAAATATTTACAATACACATTCATAACAAAATTGCAAATGTTTTGTCAAAGAAGGCATGAAAATACAAATAAATAACAATAAAAAATGCAAAAATCATCCATAGTTGACAATGTTTTGATAAACTAATCATCAAAATCTTTGACAATAAATCAAAATAATTTTATTGCAAAACTATTGATGAACTATGTTAAGTAATTGAAAAGTGTGTCATGAGATTAAATAATTTGTGTGGAAATTCTATCATAAACTTGTGGGAAACATTCAAGAGAGCCTAAACAAATTTAATCATAACCTAGGAAAAGAGTTTTAAAAACACAATTTTAGGATCAAATGTGCAAGAAATGCATGGTAATTAAATGTGTGACACATGCATGACAATATGTGATTGAATTTGTTCTTAACATAAAACAAGCATTGTGTCATTTCATGATATTTGTAAATTAATCAATTAGGAAAACTCATAGATGTGTGTTCAAAAGATGTTGAAATTAAGTTTGTTATAATGTTAAAAGAAGTGTGAAATAACAATGTAATTATGTTGATTTGTTGTTTTTTCGACATGTTTTTTGACACATTCGTACTTGACAATTTTTTTAACATAACAACATGTTACCCATGTGGTTTTGTCATATCATCATCAAGAAAGAACTTTGAATTCATGTTGAATATGTAAAAAACACATGAGAAGTAGAACAAAAATATGTTGAAAGTTGTAGTAGTACATTTTTTTCTACAAGAGCATAGCGCTATTGTGGGTTTTACTAATTATGGCAATATGCACAATTATGCAAAACCATTTTCCTTAGCCAAATAAACATACCTTGGATTTTCTTCATCCAATTTTACTATGCAAGATCACAAATTAAACACCGTTGGAAATCTTGTTACATCACACAAAATAGACAAAAAATAAGAGATTTGAAAGATGGGTGCATTCATGGTTGGGGTACCACAATAAAACCATGTCACCATTTTGTTTTGTGTTTTGAATCCTAAAGCAAATATTTAGCAAAATGAATGTTCTAAGATGTTGAACAATGAAAAGGGGATATGTATGTTTATGCTTTCAACCAATAAATGTTATAATGAATGATCCAAATCAAGTGAACAAATTTGAATGTCCTATTCAAATGTAAACTAAAAAAGAATGCAAGATAACAAGACATTTTTTTAAATGACATATTTTGATTTGGAATGCTAAAACCTTATTTTTAAAAATTGTCCTTTTTTACACTCACATCTCCTATATTTTTTTCCCAAACCTTTGGAATGTAAAATTTTAATTAAAAAAATTAATTTGATTGTTTGTACTAATGTAATTTTTTTATGAAAAAAATTAAGATTTTAACATCAATTCCACAAAATTTGGTGATCTATTGAACTAAAAATTTATGCCATCATGTAATAATATATTATATTTATGGTTAAAATATGGAACAATTTGAACAAATATTGTTAGTCCTATTGAATCCTTTTTAATAGTTTTGTGTAGTGGAACACAATTCTTAAGCCATCTTTCAAGACATTCAAGGACATGTTTTAATCATTCAAATTACAAAAGATCACCACCATTTTAATCAAGAAGTATGTGAATATCAAATGAAAAAAGAAAATATCAAATATAATTATTTCATAAATGTAATTGTCATTTAGTTTTTAAATGTGATTTTGGGGTGAAACATTCCTTTTGTCTACCCTAACTTTGAATGGATGCAAATCCAAAATTTAGTCACTAACCAATGATTTATGATGGGAAATTCTACCCTAACATAACCTATTTACTAAATGTATTAAATATTGTAATTCATTACTATTATCATTGGTTTATTTTTTTGGCTTCCCATTTTAGTTCCTCCATGAAAAAAACCACACCTTGAATGAGACTATCCATATGCTACATAATTTCACTAACTTCCATATTAATTCTCAAAAGCATTCAAGTTGTGGCAAACAACTTCATGAAACTTCTTATGCCATCCAATTGTTGGCAAATTAGTGTATAATAAGATCCCTTACAAATAATTAGTGTTTAGATGTGAGGCTATGGCCACCAACATTTATGATTCCTTGTAATTACATAAATTATGCAAGTTTTGTGCCAAGATGAACATAGCTTAACCAATGGAAGGTATGATGTCGTTTGGTTCCTTTGTTCTAGAGTTAATTGGTATAGACATATCCAACTTTCTATAAGATCATGCAACACATCGTTTTCAATGGAACACGTCCCACACATCAATGTAAGTTATTGCATTTCAAAGACATCTTTTGATTCTACTAGAGCTCGTCTCTAAAAACAACTTTTGATTCCATACATTCTTAGCTTGAACACTTGAACGCCTACTTATGAAGGAATGTCTACAAGAAGTTAAAATCATTAAACATTGGGTTAGAAACTACAATTTGTTAGCATTGGATTTTTTGTCTTTGCTCTAATCCAAGCTATGACATGATGTGTCAAAACACAAATGTTAGCTTTGATAACTTCAACTTCATTAAGTTCTATCTCCTTTTGATAATGCTACAAGTAGCCTACAATGTTTCATATGTTCAATTTGTTGTAATATGTGTTCTTTATTGACCATGAAATTTTGTTTGTCACAGTTTTGTCACCCTATGAATGATGAAACAACAAGAAAGCACACTCAAAGTAGAATTAAGAATGGTGATAAGAGGTGAAGGTTAGTAAGTATGTTAAAATAAAAAAGTAGACATAAATATGAATGGTGGCAAAATATTGACAATAGCTAACCAAATGTAGCAACTAACAAAAAGAGCCCTAATTTTTTATGATACTATATATATTTTTGGCTATTTATTTTGATAGCCTACCCCTATATCTGAATGGGCCTTTTGTAGGTGTAGGATTTGTCCCACTTGTAAGGAGTAGGGATATGAACCCACCCTTTTCTATGCCTCATGATCTTAAGTATGTTCAAGTTAGTGATAGCCCCATGCTTTACAAAAGGTAAAACCAACAGATGAGGGGCATTCCCAAAATCTGGAGCTGGACTTGGCCATGGTCTTGTCCTTATGCCCAGCATTTGGGGAATGTCCCTACCCTAGGGTTTTACCTTACACTAAAGTGCCCTTTAATATAATATGCGAGATATTTAATACGTACTTGCAGTGCAGTCAGTGGCCAGAACATATCAACACCCACCAGTGCATGTGAAGTTCCTGTGTTTTTTGTTTCAATTTTGTGAAGTAGCTGGACTGTTGGTCATTGACAAGAAGATTTAGACAAAATTTGGTTATAGACCGGATGCAAAAGTTTTTTAAAAAAAAACTTAGAATCCCTTTATATTTTGGCTACCTGTTGCAACCTGTTGTTGCAAAATCTGGCGATTACTTGATTTCCCCCCAGAATCTGCCGAATGAGGGGCCATTTTTTTCACAATATTCCATTTCTAGCTGTCAAAATCATATTTTTCAAGTCGAAAAAAATTGAAACAAATAAGCCAATAATATAAACCCTCATTAATTGTGAACAGTGCATTTCTTTTTAGATTTGTGAAGTAAGTAGGTTGTCAATCCTGCACAAGAGAACTTTTAGCCATATTTGGCTTGAGGGGTGAGGGTGGGTGGGGGAGTAGAAAAAATAAAGATTCCTCCTTTAATTTCACGACCTTAGAAATTTTTCCCTCACATGTGGGGACTTGGGCCCGTTAGTTTTAAACAAAAAACCCCCTTCTTTTCATCGCCAGCTTGTGGAAATTCGCCAAAAAAGAGAAAAAAGAAAAAAACACTGCATCTGTTGCCATTTTCTGTTTCTCGCAGAGTGCGAAGAAACGATCTCCTCAGTCCTCTCGTAAGCGCCATCTCGACCTTCCTGACTGACACACAGACACAGAGAGAGTGAAGGAGTTTTGTTTTGCTTCAGGATTGTACGTTGCAAGCTGTCTGTCGTTTCCGATGCTCACACACCCTCATGCCGAGAGAGAGAAGCTGATCACGATAGTTTTGTGCGCGTCTCTTGTATTCTGAAGCAGCAGCAGAGGGATGATTGGTGATTGGGATTTTCTATAAACCGAGTCCTCACTCACTCTGAAGAGTGTTTCTGGGAATAGATAGATCGTGAAGCTGGTGTGGCATCACATTTTACTGCATGGATCCTATTTTGTACTGGTGACTGACAGACTGACTTCACTGTTAGACATAGAGAAACTGAGCCGAGAGAATCCGCGCTTCGAAAAGCTCAAGATCACGTATTTCCAGTTCGATTTTGTGTTGTGGGTTTTGTCTGTTTGACTACCTAGTGGGTGTGATTTCATTGTGTGTGCATGTTGAGAGGGGGATCGAATGTTTGATTAAAAATGGCAAGCTTCTCATTGCTTTCTCAAGCTACCTGGCGCGCCGGCCATTTATCGTGTCTCACGTCTCTTCAATGTTCGATAGCAGCCAAGAAGAAGCAGCAGGGAGCAGCTCTTGAAGAGTCGCATACAGTTTTTTTCTCTGATCAGGCAGCTGCTTCATTTCGGGGCACAGCTCATCTGTTTCCACTCCGTACTCAAAGGGCAGCACCCACTGTGCGGTTTAGCAGATGTTGTCCATTGCTGGCTTCGACGACGAGCTTGCACTCACAAACCACGGAGGAGCTAGAGGAGCAGAAGACGACTTGTTCTCAGCTGGTTTCAGAGTCAGTACCCTCTGTCCTCACCATCACAATTCCTGAAGAGTCCTTCGGTAGCTGTTTCGAAGCTGACTACGGATCCGAAGCGGCTACATGGCCAGAAGACCTTGGGACCACGCGAGATTATCACAAGATGGAGGAGTTCGTGACTTCGGCTCACGCGTTAGTGCGAAGATGGCTCATGCCTGATATCGTTGCCAGGCTCGAGCGCTTCATACACGATCCTTCGCAGCCGCCAGTTCTTGTCATCAGAGGGCTTCCGGTGGATACGGATCTTCCGGCGACTGGGTGGGACGGATCATCGAAGCTGGGCAAGTACGTCTCGGAGACTTGGCTGGTAGGGATCTCGAGGATTATAGGCCAGCCATTCCTTCACGACGCGGTGCGATCGGATCGACCCGGCATGTCGCTTCTTGTTCGAGATCTTTACACTCCTGCTACGACACCCGAGAAAGTGGAGCAGGTGAGTACAATTTCTCCAGAACCCGGAAATCGATTTGTACTTCAATCTTTTGGTGTACCCAGTTTCGCAATCCATTTGCAGCAGATCTTGAAAACCCTAACCCTAAAAGGCCTCAGGCGTGATGGGTCACTGGTATAGCCCCTTCTGGGAACCTGATACCACAAATAGGTCCTGGGTTCAAAGTTTCAAACCCAGTGGCGTGCAGGTGAAACTCCCGCTGGCCCTCTGCTAATGAGCTTGACTTGGGGGTGCCAATGGCTTGTCAGATCGGGTCCGCTGTTGTGCTTCAAAAAGAAAAAAAGAAAACCCTAATCCTAATTTCAAACTCAGAAAAAAAAACTTGAGAAAACAGGGGGAACCTGAGAAAGTGGAACAGGTGAGTACAACTTGAACTTCTATCTTTTGGTACCTAGTTTCGTAATCCGTTGACAGATCTCGAAAACCCTAACCCTAATTTCAAACTGAGAAAAAAACTTAAGAAAACAGGGGGAGTCCCAGAAAGTGGAGCAGGTGAATACCACTTCAGAAGTGAGAAATCGATTTGGGCTTCAATCTCTTGGTACCCAGTTTCATAATCCATTGGCAGGTCTCAAAAACCCTAACCCTAAGTTCAAACTGAGAGAAAAACTTAAGAAAACAGGGGGAGTCCCAGAAAGTGGAGCAGGTGAATACTACTTCAGAAGTGAAATCGATTTAGGCTTCAATCTTTTGGTACCCAGTTTCATAATCCATTGGCAGGTCTCAAAAACCCTAACCCTAACTTCAAAGTGAGGAAAACCTCGAGAAAATAGGGGGAGCCCAGGAAAGTGGAGCAGGTGAGTACAACTTCAGAGGCAACAATTCGATTTGTGCTTTAATATCTTGGTACCCAGTTTCATAATCCATTGGCAGATCTCAAAAATCTAACCCTAATTTCAAAGTGAGAAAAAAATTTACGGAGTAGCCCAAGAAAGTGGAGTAGGTGAGTACAACTTCAGAAGCGAGAAATCGATTTAGGCTTCAATCTTTTGGTACCCAGTTTCATAATCCATTGTGAGATCTCGAAAACCCTAACCCTAATTTCAAAGTGAGAAAAACCTCAAGAAAAGAGGGGGCGGGAGGAATGAGTTGTCATGTAGTCGGACTCCATTACCAGGCTTTTTTCCCAACTTCAGATGGGTTGTAGGGCCAGACTCTTGAAATGATAAGTTTGTTGCCAAAGATCCAAAACTTCAGGGAGAAAAAGCCAGGGCTTCTTCATTATGACTTAGCACTGTGGGAATTGCTTGGAGCAACAACCCCCAAGCATCAGACTCTGGAAGGAACTACTCTTTTCAAATGCCCAATTCTTCAAGCATAGGATAAGGGTCTAGCTTTAGACCCTTCTGGATATTTTGCCCCTCCATTTGGCCTTGTGAGTGGAGCCTCGATTCCACAGAAGGTTCTTAAGCTAGACCCTTGACGTGTTTTGGTTTTTTCGTCAAGGAGGAACTTCTGAAATAGGGAAGGCCCAGTTGACACTATGGTGGGGACCTTCCAGATTTCAGAAGACCTGGATTTCAGAAGGTCATGTGACATCTTTGGCCAGGTGATTTCTCCCCAAAATACACTAGAAAAAATCAGGCAGTTCTTTACAATTGCAGAAGCACCTAAAATCATCATGTGTGCAAAAAATGCTCAAGCTCTTAAGAGAAGGTCCAGTGCCAGCAGTAAAATGGCCCTTACACTCTACTTTGGATGAAGTACACCGCTTCAAATAAGGTGAAAATGGGTTTAGAGTTTGGACCTGTAAATTTGCACAGGACACAGTGGTCTCCACAAGCCCCAGTGGAAAGAACATTGATGGCTTTGGATTGGCTGGCTGTAACAATTGGCCCAGGTGGTGTCTCTGCTTATACTGTCCAATTTTTGATATTTGTGGGTCATGGGGCTTGGGAGACAATTAACACTCTATGTTGGATATGATAAAACGCTGGTAGAGGCCCAAGACAGGGGGTGTGGGTGGACCTGCTATAACAGTCATGCAGAGCTTCAAGAAAACCTTAAAAACTTGAAGCTATGTAAAGTCAGATACTGTGATCTGAGTTTCTCCAGACTAGAATGACGAAGATTAGTGGAGAAATAGAAGTTTGTTGGTGAGCTTCAGGCTATGAATTCGTGCACTAAGTTATAGCCAGCTTATCTTAGTATGAAAGATATTCATTTGATTGTGACCTTCATATGAAGATGCCCTTTTGTATTTCAGTTACAATACATGTGCTAGATGTCTCTTTTGATTGCAAAACCTGAACTTCACTGCTAAATGTCAAAAGCTGCTAATCATATGAGTCCAAATATCAGGAGTGGTCATAGCTCACAATTGCTTGAATTTTCTGTCTTTTACAGGCAGGTTCTGAAGGCAGCTGCAAATTTCTTGACTTCCACGTGGATTATTTCCAGGTCAGGCCAGATAGCTTCCCCAGTGTGCTTGCATTTATAGGTCTAAGAGGGGACGATGCAGCCAAAACTGGGCAAATCATGGTGTGTGATTTTCACAAGCTTTACACAGTGATTGACCCATCTCACATAAAAATCCTCCGGGAAGAAAAGATTACTTGGGAACATGCTGGATCGGTATTCTCAAAGTATGTGATTGAAGGCCCAGAGGATAGTCCCATTTTCAATCTATTTGAAGAGAGTTTATTTGGTTCTGATAGTTTTGACAAATTTGTCAGTGGAAGCCTTGAGGCCATTACAGCTTATAAGCAAGTGAAGGAGATTGCAAAGCAGGTTGGGAGTGAAGTCGGGGGAGTGTGGTTGGCTGGTGGTGATGTTTGTTTGATAAATCAACGAAAGGCGGCATTCAGTCACACTGCCTATACAGCCAACAATGATGCAAATGACCAATGGATCCAACATACCTACATCAATGAGGGCACTTTCTGGCTTCCAAGGGGACTTGTTCCATATCCCATCCGGAGCCTTCCTATGGTTTTGCAGTGATTTGGGGGTGGTCGTGGTGGTTTGAAACCACTAAGATCACTATGAATCTGGATTTTTGACATGAACATGCTCGTCATCATCTGAAGGCCAAAATTTGAAGGGGGGCCAGGACTCCAGATTCATACAATATGATGTCATACAAAGTTGCAGTTGCTACTGCTTCTATGCCACATCTCTGGTGACTAACTGATAGAGACTGTATGCAGAGACTCCATGGAGCATGATACTACTGAGGAGGGTATGGATAGTTTCACCTGCAAAGATTCTATCTTCTGGAGTTGCTAACTTTTTCTCCAAACAATGTCAAGATTGTGGGGGAATGCAAAGATTTTGTAGCGGTGTTTACAGAAACTGTTCTTTCCATTGCATTAACTTGTATTACAAAACGTTTTCTTATATCCATACTCTATGGTTTTGAGTGCTGTATGGCAGGACTTGCTCAATCTAAACTTATGCTGTGAAAAGATTATTTTATCTGTAGTCCACCATACCATCATTATCGTAACATAGAAAGAGCTGTTTAACCAATGGTTTTCTCTCTATATCCCTAGTATCTTGGCAGCTATGACACTAATTATATTATTTGTAAATGTGTTGAATTTTTTAAAAATATTATTTTCAAAGAACAAAATTTTGTGAAGGAAAAATATAGAATCTTGCATAATAATATTTTTTTGACAATGAATTTCAAAATAATTAATTATGAGACAGATGTGTTGAAGCTGCCCCTGTATTATGGAATTTTCAGGACCTGCCACCAACAATCAGCAGTTTTTGAAACATTTACTTATTTAAAAAACAGGGTTTGAATCGATGTTGTGCATGTACATATATGGTTTAGGACTTACACTTCATGTTAAGTGTAAATGTCACAATGAGGTTCATTTACACTTTGTGTAAGTGTAAATGAAGAATATGAGACATGTAAGTAAACAAATAGACTTATATGGTTTTATGTAATTGTGTAAAACAAGATAAAAAAATTGTCACCTTAATTGTTTGGGGGGGGTGTTGTGGGGGGTTGTGAGTAGAAATTTTTAGAATGTTTTTGATGACATGCCAATAAAATTTGCAAGCCAATTTTTTTTAAAACAACAACCCTAAAAACGTTTATGCTTTTGGGATGCACCACAACCAATTAAACTAAATAATATCGATCTCAATAAGTACCCAAGCTCTTGTAAAGCAAAAGCCAAAATTAATGATAACAAAGTTTTAAATAAAAATTCTACTCAAGCAATGAGGCGGGGCAAGATGCACTCATGAATACACATATAAGATAATCATTAAATAACACCATAATTTGTCCCATATCCTTTGTCCAAAAGTTTGCTTTTGCATTGTATATAGATGACCAAAGGGAAGAACTACCATAATCCTATATTGAAATAAATGCTTTTACATGGGGTTACTTAAAAATATTGTATTTTTTTTGTGAAGGGCCAATCAAAATGGCCCATTATGAAAAAATGATAAATTTTGGGATGCCCCCACAAATAGTTAATATGGATTGCAAGTAGGTATAATCATTAAGGGCATATAATATATACACTTACACATCTCAAAACATTTACGACATGACATCCTATAAGTGTATTTGGCAAACATTCACACTATTCCCATGTAAGAATAAAAAAACGTTTATACACAATAACAATATAAGTGTAAATGATTTACACTTACATGGGTTTACACACTATATATACAATTGTTACACACATAACATTGGTTTGAACTTTGGTGGCCCCAATTTGAATATGCTATAATTTTGATAATAAAAATTAGTTATATAAGGTGTACATCAAGATTTGTATTTGTAATGGGAATCTAGTGGCAAGGACAAAAATCATTTAGTTGTTCCAAGTTGAGAGTTTGAATTTTAAATTTTCTTGCAAAGACAAAAAAAAATTCCCCCCTTTTAGCTTACATTTTTGGGGATTCTTTAACATTGAACTTTTTATTTATGCTATATGTTAAAAAAGATAGTTTTTTTTTGTTTGTCACATTAGATCTTTCAAATAACATTGCCCACTACTCTGCTCTTGGTATTGTTGATAAGCCCTTGATTTGTGGGATTTTTTGAAAAGGATTTTCTAAATTTTAGATATAAGATGGGGTTGATATCAAATTAATTTTTGTCATGTGAAATTAATTAAAATTTTAATATCATTGTTTCATTATTGAATTATATTGTGAAGATCGTGTTCACATTTGGGCTAGGGGCATATGCTACATTAATATTTTTTAAAATATCAATCATTTGAAATTTGATATCAATTTTTATAGTAGTTGAAACTAAAGAAAAATAAAACAGGCTCATTCCTAATAGATGCACAACATGTGAGCGTTATGCATTCTTATGCTTTTCATTTCCTACAAGATTTTTTAAAAGTTCCTTTCTAGCCCTATATAACTATTATAAACATCATGAAAGGTTAATTGCATAAGTACACAAAAAGAGGCCGAGATAGGAAATGCATGTATTTAGATTATGTCAATACATAGCCAAGTTTATACATCCAAGGATGAATGTTAAAATATATTTTTTGAAATTCTTAAAATGTCAAGTTTTTTCAAATCCATCTTAAATTTACACATATAGGTAAACTTTTTGGATCAATGTTGTTTGTTACATCTTAGAAATGTGAGCTTTGTGGTCAATGGAATGCAAAGTTTTAATTATTAAAAATTGTAATTATCTCAATTAGATGTTCTCTCTTGGATAACCTTCAAAGCTCTAATGCCGAATCAAATGAAAATATGATGCTTAGATGTAATAACAAGGGTGAATATTTTTCACATTCTACAAAATTGAAGAACATGCAAACCTACACAACTAGAAACAACATGTACACAACACGTGTGATATGGGACAACATTATTCCCATTGTCTATAGTTTGTGGGTTTGTCTTGTACAAAATCAAATAATGAAGCTTTTGCAATTGTTGTCATGTTCTAGAAGAATTAGAAAAATGTTCAGAAGGAATTGGTGGTTGTTAACCCAAATTTTCACTTTATTTACATAGTAACCGGTTGTTACCAACTCATAACCAATGAAGCAATATTATTGTGTGATCAATTTTAGTGATTATTGGAATAGGCCTTTTAGTGAACCAGTCTATTAAACTAATTGATTCGGTCTATTAGCATAACGAGTTATCGACAGAATATATTAGAGATCAAATTGTGACCAATAGTTGTTGAAGTTCAATTTTGAAATCTTTGACAATTGTACCAGTTAATGACTATTTGATTTTGAATAACACTATCACTACTACAAAATGTGGGTGCAATTCACTAGTCCCTATTCATTAGACCAGTGAATTCACTCAAAATCTAGTGAAATCACTTGGTGTACAAGGACACCTTTTGTTGAAGTGTATGCTAAGGGTATAAGTAGGAGGATTTGAGAAATAAAAAGAATTCAATTCAATTCAATTCAATCTATTTGATTTTTTTTTGTAATATGATCTTTGAATCCAATTATGGATTTTTGCCTTGTAAATAAACATTCTCATTTTTTATTCTACCTTTGTTTCTGTTTCTTGGATTTAAGATTTGAAATAAAATAAACTAGTTGTTGTTTGTAAGCAGGTTAAAATTTACAAAGTAAAAACCTTATTCTATTTTATTTGAAAGAATAGAAAACACCCTTAACATTTGGTGACCACCTAGTGGACAAAAATAATAAACAATCACATTTATAATCTTTGGTTTTAACAAGATTTTTTAAAAAATTATTTTAAATTTGCATTGGTTTTAGTAGTTTTCTAAGATTGTTTTGTGATTTCATCATTTTTTATTTTCTTACAATGTTATTTTTTTATAAAAATAACATTGTAATTAGCTTGGTAATTTGCAAAATTGACTACTTTTGATGCAATTGTTGTTCAAATTCGAAGGTCCTTTATTAAAACCAAAACCCAAAATACTTTTTGATTTTTTGATTTTTTGAATTCTTCAACATTCATATTAGTCATTTAACACTACATTCCATGATTAACATGACATTAAAGTCACACCACCAAAATATATCTAACAAAATTACAATTTTTATAAGTTTTAGTGATCACCTGATGTGTTTTTTGGCTCGTTTGATTGTGACTACGCCTAGATATAATGGTAGGATATTTGATAGAGTATGGTAAACCTAGACTCTTTGTATTCCATTGATCTATTGAAAAATTTGTAGGTGCAAGTCTATAACTTTGCAATGCTTGAATTGTTAATGATTTAATAACCTACCCTTTCGTTTTTTCTACATATCCTTCCTCATAGATTCCAATAACATCTATAACCAATTGTATACTAATGACATACACCTTATCCTTATGCCCAAAGTAAACATTTACGTCATTGATCAATAACGTGTTAAAAAATTCCAACATGACATCGAGCATCGATGCTACCCAATCCATTAGAAACAAAGGAACAAGCATGGCTTTAGAAGCTCGATCTTCTTCCTCAACAATGTCCTTCCAATTTTCTATCCGTTCAACATGCTTATCATAATTTTGTTTCGTTTGTGTCCACATGAATCGTTCAGGATTTGGAATTTTAATACCTTTCTCCATAAGTGTAGTTTTGTCTAAGATTGCACATCTTCTCTTCGTTATAATTTTCAACTCACACCTCTTGATTTCCATTGCCCTTTGCTATGCTTTTGCCATTGCCTACACCTTTGTGGATTGTTGTACTTCCACCTGCACTTCTATAGATAACTATGTTTCCACCTCAACAATGTTCTCCCCCCTTGTGTCCTTTTAAATCATCTATTCTTCCACAAAGTGCTACTCCATAACTTCATTTTCCTTTGATTTTCAATGAACACCCGATCTATTGATGTAGTTCATGGTCCTATTGACTTTCTTGCATGCCAACCTTTTTTTCCTTCTACGAAAAAAACTCAACTGCAGATGTTCTAGTTCTACACATATAGTGAATTGTCATTTGTACAAATTGCATATTCTCATTGTACGTTTTTTCTTCTGCACATTCCAAAGATGATGTTGAATGCAACGACGACCTTATAACTAACAATTGAATATTCAACATGCCTTCATGTTCTACTCTTCTCAACTCCTCTTCTGTTTTTATTTTTTTCAACAATTTTGCTTTTCCCTCTTGCTTTCCTTTGTGCTCATTCCTATGCACTTTCGTTTCCTTTGTTATTTTCTGTGATTTTTCAATCACATTCTTTGCACTCATGTTGCTATGAACTTTAGAACTTTGAAAATGTACACAATTTCCAACAACAAATGCAAATTGCTTTTGATGGTTACCCCATTTTTTTTCATCCTTGAACTTCCCGCCCATCACATTCATTTTTTTATTCGCCCACCATCTTTTAATTAATGCATGATCCTTGAAATCAATATAGCCCATCATTACAAGTTTATTGTGTCCTTTATATAACCATGTGGAAGCACTTTGCATCATCATTATGAATGAATGCCACAAATTTCATCTTCCAATTATTCCACATCCCTACTCTCCTTACATTAGTTGTATTGACTCCACCTTATTTACCTTGTACACCTTCTATTGATCGTGCCCATTTATTTGTTGATTGTGTCAATTCATTATTTGACTATGACAATACATCTGTTGATTATACTGATTTTTTTCTAACTATGTCAACAAATATGATGATTGTGCAAATACCCCTAATGATTAGGTGATATTTCTGCTAATTTGGCTGATACCCTTGATAGATCATCTTCAGATTTCTGCATCCCAAATCTTTCATTTTTGTAGTTATTACTCATGGACTTATTAATCATCTGTAGATCGAAAATCAATATATTGTTGACCACAAGATCTTCCATCTATTCTTCATCTTTAATACTTTGCATCTATGGTTTTTATATTTCATAGTCTTCATCTTCCTTCATATCAGAATTCTACGTTTGAATTCCACCTACACTGAATTCCCAATATACTGACATTTGTTGTTCTTGTTTCTAAACTTCAAATTCCATGTACTTGTAAGGTCTAAGCTTATTCACATTAACCAGCATAAGGTTAGTTTCAAACTTTTCAATGGTCACTAAGAACACAATGTTATTTGGCAACACATACTAACTCTATATGGTCTAGTCCATTTTTTAATAAACTTCCTCAAGTGTGACTTATTGCCCTTTGGAAACCACAGAACATAATCGCTGGAGTACTATCTCTCTCATTTCCATTAATAATTGGCATTATGTACTTTGTGGGCATTAATAGATGTAATCCATACACTGATTGATATGGTGTATAACTTGTTGTTACTTTGTATGCGATTCTGTATGAAAATAACATTATAGACATATGCTCACCCTATTCTGTTCTATTTTCACTAACTAACTTATTCAACAGTGTCCCAAGTACCTTGTTAGTAGACTTAACTTTCCCATTCCCTTGAGGATAATAAGTTGTAGAACTCACATGTTTCAATAGAAAATGATTGGTCAAATACTTGATAACATCATTAATGAAATGAACTCCCTGATTTAGAATTATAGTCAAAGGACATCCAAACTTGGTTAATGTGCATTCATATAAAAAATTTGTTGTGACTGCTACAATATTAGTTCTTAATGTTCTTGCTTCCACCCACTTGGTAGCATAATCTATGGCTACAAGAATATATTTGTTTCATGTATATCTCCTTGTTGGTTTAATTGGCCCCACAAAATCAAGTCCTCGTTTCATAAATGGTTCCTCTGGGAGGCTTGTGACTAGCTTTGCAAGACTTCAAATTACCAATCTTCATGTTCTTTGACATGCATCATAAGATTTATAGTAATCATGCACATCTTTGTACATAGTTGGCCACCAATATCCAATATCCAATATGTTTTTCTGCATTATTTTAGTTGCAAAATGTCCTCTTGATGGTCTTTCATGCAATTTTTTCATCACCATCTGTGCTTTTTTAGTTATCAAACATTGCCACAATTTGTTGTCTTGACCCATTTTATACAATTCACCATTCTTTAGTGTGAAGGCTATGTTTTCTTGATCAATATCTGATTTTGTTGTATTAATAATGTGCCTTCAATTTGTCATGTTTTCAAATTTTCTTTTACATCATGAAGCCATTTAGGCTTTGTGTAAAACAAATTTGCATATGTGGTTTGATTAGGCACACATGTGGTTTTTGTACTATTTCATAGTCTTGACAATGCATTTGCAACTACATGAGTTTTTCTTGGCTTGTACACTATTGTGAAGTCATATTCTAAGAAAATAATAACCATCTAGTTATTCCCCTAAAACCTATGGTTTGTTGACTAAATAAACCAATGCCATATGATTTACATAAAAGACAAACTTATTGCCTAACAAATAATGTTTGAACCTATGCAAAGCAAAAACCATTACTAAAGCCTTTTTTTTTGTTGTGCTATAATTTTGTTCTGTTTTGTTTAAAAGCCTATAAGCATACACTATTGGTGGATCACTCTTCCTTGTTACATTTTGAAACAATATAGCCCCCATAGCTAACAAGGATGCATATGTATGAACATGAAATTCCACCTGCCAATTTGGTGATATCAATATTGGTGCTTCAATATACTTCTGTTAATCAATTCTCAAGCCTTTTAACATTCTTCTATTAAAGAAAAGTCTCTATCTTTATGGTCAGTTTAATGATAGGTGCTATAATAGTAACAAAGTTTTTTATAAAAAATCTGTAAAATTGTGCCATCCCATTGAATACTTAAATCTGATGTGGCTTTTTAGGTGGTGGCATGTTTATTATTGCTTGTATTTTCCTTGGATTTGGTAATTCCCCTTCTTTAAAAACAATAAAAACCCAATATCATCCCTAAAAATACCATAAATGCACATTTGTCTAAATTCAAATTAATGCCATATTCTCCACACCTTTAAAAAACATAGTTTGAACTTTTGCAAACAACTTTCCATGTCACTATACATTATAAAGTCATCTAAAAATATTTTCATATATAAAATTGTCCAAATACTTTCTGAATGTTTTGGTAACAATTTTTTGATATGTTGAAGGTCCATTTTAAACTCCAAATGACATCACCTTCCATATAAAAGCCCCCCAATCTATAACAAATGTAATCTTGTATCTGTCCTTTGGAGATACAGAGATTTGATGATATCCTAAATATCCATTTAAGAAAGAATATGCCTCATACCTTGCTACTGTGTTAAGCATTTCATTTGTGAAAAGTAATGGGTATGGATCCTTCTTTGTGGCTGCATTTAGTTTTTTGAAATCTATACAAATTTTCAGTTTACCATTTTTCTTGGGTACTATTATTATGGGTGACAACCATGTAGCGTCTTCCACATATTGAATAAATTTAGTTATTAACAACTTGTTTATATCTTGTTTGATTGTTGTAGCATACTTTGGATGTAATCTGTACCTAGCTTGATGTGCAGATGGTATAGTAGTGTCCAACTCAATTCTATGATGTGTTATTTCCGGTGGAATCCCTTTCAGATCTTTGTATGTCCATGCAAAAACATCTTTGAACTATTTCAATAATTACTTAATTCCAACACCTTGCCTATTTCCAACAATGCATTAATTTTCACCAATTGTGGTTTTGCATCAATTCTTAAATTTAGTTTCATCAATTATTGATCTTCAGTTAACGTCCATCTAATTATATGCAATTCCTTTGTTTTGATTTTTGCTAAAGTTTCATCCACTGCCACACTCCCTAGATAATGTTTGTAGTACGTCTTCGGATACATCTTATCATCCAAAGCTACTTCTAGCTCGTATCTATTGTCAAGTCCAATCACAATCAAATGAGTTAACGATGAGGAAGGACTCAAGGACTACAATCATTTTTGTGGTCATTTTCATTTTTTCATAGAAGGAATTTTGGGATGAAATCTTTTGCAATATATTATTAAAAATAAATCACATTTCTTGTATTAATTTTTTATGAATAACTAAGAAAATTTTAAAATTTTATAGATTTTACAAAATTTTACGTTTCTTTGAAAAATTATTATAATTTTAAATTGTATGAAAATATGTTTATTTTTTAATTTTTAATTTTATTTTTTCATAAACTACAATTTTGTTTAAGATGTCATGTACATTACACTCCATTCACATGTGGTAAAGGACTCTTGAAAGTTTAAATTTTGTTCAATAGATTTTTAATTTTTAAAAATTTCAAATTTCACAACTTTCAAATTGTGAATGTTTTTTGAGTGTGCATAATCAATGAACTTCATCTCCATTTTTTTTCTCATCAAAGTTCCTTTATAAAGAGAGTTTTTAACTTAGTAATTTACAAAATTGACTACTTTTGATACAATTGATGTTCAAGTTCAAATGTTTTTTACTAAAACCAAAACAAAAAATAATTTTTTTTGAATTCTTCAACATTCATATTAGTCATTTAGCACAACATTCCACGATTAACATGGCATTAAAGTGGCACCACAAAAATATATCTAACAAAAATACAATTTTATTAAGTTTTGGTGGTCGCTCGATGTTTTTTTTGGCTTGTTTGATTGTGATTGCACCTTGTTAGCTATCTTCTTTTCTATGCTCTATACTCTAGATCAATGTTTTGAAATACTAGTCTTCTCATCTATATCCATGATCTCCACATATGTGGTTTTCACAGATTGAATTATCTTAAGTAAATTGATTGTTCCTATTGAAAACAATTATGGCTTTGTAGCAAAGATGATATCTTCTTCTTCATATGTGATTCCATTTTGATAATCATAGCACAATAACACTTTTGGTCTTCTTATTTCACCCCCCAAATGTTTGGTGACTGTAGTTTTTCTAATTGTCCCATTCCTTTATATGGTAACATTGTTACTCCTTCAATCATGTGCCATTTTAGCATCCTTCAACCATGGTCTCCCCAACAACATGGAATAACTAGATTCTACCACATTATTTTGAGGTATAATAAACATAGTTATGTAAGAAATGCCATGAACATATATTTTCAGATCTCTAATCAACCCCATTGGTTTTATGGTTGTTTGATTTTCCATCTTCATATTATATGGTGCAGGTTTCGGCTTTGGAAGCCCCAACCTCAATCTCAACTATTTTGTGATAATATTAACTCTAAAACCTCCATCCAACAACACATCCTCTATTATATTCTTCCCAATTTGTCTTTGGATAACTACCATATGATTATTTATTGCTACAATAGTTATCCCTACCTCTGGTATTGAAAAACCAACTTGTTTATTTGTGGTCGCTCTACTTAAAATCTAATTTTTTTTCTAGTTTTAGCTTTTGCCAAAGATATCTCTTTAACTTATGAACTATTTTAGCATCTATTTACGAATATATATATATATATATTCTTCTATTGTGATTAATTTTTCTTATGAATTCACTACCTCTTGAAATTTTTGTGCTTCCATAGGAGTAGTATTTGGCATACCCAGCTAGGTTGTGTTCCATCCTTCCATGGGTGTGGATGGCCCTTCTGTTTGGGTTTGTGTTTTCCAAATCTGTTGAATTATCTCCACCATTGATTTCTTCAATCATTCTTTTTTTTCCCCAATTAGCTCTCTATTTTGAACACCTATTCTTCAATTACTTTGCTTCTTGTGGTAACATTAACATCCAACACATTCACATTTGTAGTGACTATTTATGTCTCAGCAATAGGTTGAACTTCTAATATTGTCATAGATTTCCCATGAAACATCTTTTGCATCTTAACAAACTTTGGACAAGATGTCATTTTATGTCCATTCAAACCACATATGTGGCATGCATATGAAGATGTCTTCTATGGTTTTTGACTTGGTTGTGCTGCCTTTGTGGTTGCTAATGTGGTTTATTCTTTCTTGTTTCTGCATGTCTCCACATTGTGATTCGTCATCCCACAATTTGTGCAATATTTGTCAATCTTCCTTCTATTATTCTATGTTTCGCTAGTGCTACATGTTTGGTACATTATGGTATTGAAAGTGCACTCCTTGCTTCTGTAATAGTCATGCTTTATTCACACAACATTGTCGCCTCCTTATGATGTTGTAGTGTTGATTGCTTCATCCCTGTAGTCACAATGCTGAAGTATGCTTGTAAACCCACTCTAAACACAATAGTAAAAAATCTACATGTGGTTGGTACTTGTAAACTGTGACCTAGCTTTTGAATATGTTCATAGTAAACCTTCACCCTTTTAGTTTCCTTTTGCTTCATATTTTTTAGCTCCATGTATATTTGCTTGTCATTTTAAGTCTTTTGATGATGTTTACAAAATGCTTGTGTAAACTTTTAAAAAAAATAGTCAGGGAATTTTGACATGTAATTATGACACCAATTCAATGTTGTATCTCTTAGTGTATAGCTAAATGCATTGATGATATACTTTTCAGAAGTCTTTGCATTTGCTTTTATTATAGAATTGAACATTCTGACATGAACATTTGGATTAACATTTTTTTTGAAATCAAGATATTTAAGAGCTACCTTGTTAGGCCTAACATAATGGCCATCTTTATGATAAAAAAATTGTGTAGTTACAACATATGATTTTCAATATCCATTTTTAAACTTGTTACATTTGCACTTCTGTACCCTTCGGTAACCATTGAGCTCATCATTGGTCGATTTGTAGTCCTATTCACATGAATAGTCATTATCAAATTGGTAAACACCATTTGAGGTGTATTAACAACTCTAGTAATTGATGTTGGTAGTGTCGAATTTCAACTCAAATTCCTTCGTACCAAGACTCCATCCAATCCACTAGCCAATTTGCTGGAGATCCAATTATAACTCCCATTTTGACAACATCCATGTTGGGCACAATAACCGTTTCCACTCCTATGGTTGTTATATTTGCATCAAGTGATTGAGTAATTCCTACTTTAGCAGGTTATTTCCAAGTTTCAACAACGATCGTTTTTGACACTATTGGTGAAGTTGTGTAACTCGAGGCCGACAATGTTCCATTCACTAGTAAAAAATGGCCATTTTGCAACTGGTCCTTGTGATGAATTTTTAGTTGCAAATGACATTTGCAACTAAAATCTTAATAATCAGGTTGCACAAGTTGCATCGACATTAATCACAAACCATAGCAAATTTTAGATGAAAGAAAATGTCAATGAAATACGCCTTTAGGTGGAATTCATCCCATTGTTGTAGGGTAAACATTGTATCGACTCACAAGCCGAGTTTTATGCCTTCACTTTTGGGATGCTTTTGCAACACATTTTTCCCCACACCAATTTGAAATAGCAACCAAGGGTGGATGTGAAACAATAATCCATGGCATTAAGTGCACATTGGACCTTCTCTTCAATTGGGTTGTTCTTTAATTAAATGTTACAAATGCTTTCAATTTGATGTCAAGAGGGGTCATATTTCAAAAACTTCTTGTAACTAGTGGGGATATCATACAATTTATCCTTTTTGTTCATGCATTCTATGCATTTGAATCTTCCATGTTTTACAATCACTGTAATCATGATGGCAATATCATAGTCATCCCATTTGCCATGGGAACTCGTCAAGGTGATCTTTTGGGAGAGGCATTATTTGCTTTAGCTCACCTTAGGGCATTACATTTTATAATTAGTGATGCACTCCCAACTCCTTGAAAGACTTAAATGTGAGTCCAAGTGGAAAACAATGGAAGAAGGAATTGGGGCACATTCCTTAGCGTAGAAGGGCGTGGTGGAGCTCCGGGATGGGACTAGGAAGAGTTGACAAGCTTCATTCACTCACACAGGCCTGCACAAAACCCACACAAGGTGGTTAGTGCGTAGTTGGAGCACTTTTGGTGCTAGGATGAGTCACGGGCAACACGGACACACAAGACTCACCACGGCCCGGACTTGGGGGAAGCCACCACCTTCCCCTTTATAGTATATTCTACACCTCTCCATGGGGCCCACATCCAAATGACTTTTCTCCTAAATGGTAAATCGCCCAAGTTGAGACTCCTGCGACTTTGGAGCCTCGTAACATTGCGAGTAGACCTCGGATTGAGATGCGGTCTAAAGCAACGTTGTAGCCCTCATCGAGAGCTTTCCAAGATATGTCGCACACCATCTATAGACAAGTAAATCGGGTCGATTCCTGACTTTTTCTAGTCGGGAGTCAAATTGGTAGTTTGACTCCCAGCCCTTCTTTTGGCCATAACTTGTGTTTCAGATGTCCAAATGAGCAATGCGAGCCCATTTTAAACATCTACGTTTCAAGAGCTTTCCAATGATATAAGGAACGCCACAAGCCATTGATTTTTGACCTCTGAAATCGCTTTTTGAAATTTCGGGAGTCCACCGGGACTCCATTTCCCAAAGTGGGAGTTGCCTTGGGAGTGTGAGGGTTCACTCCCTCACATTTTCCTACATTTTTGGGAGTATGTGATGTGACTCCCGGGCTTTCTCTTGGCTCACACCCTTGCAACCCCTTGGCCTTGGTCGTGAGCCCAAAGCTAAGGTTGCGACAATTAACCATTTCCCCTCTTGTTTATTTCCATCCATTGTAAATGACACACACATCATCACCCCCTTTCCATTGTATCTTTTGCATGTATGAGTATTTTCAAATTGAAATATGTGCGATAGGTTTTTCTATCCAACCTTAGAAATGTGTAACATGGTCCCCCTTTAGCTTGCCACCTGACTTCAACACCACATCCCAGTTTAACACACCATAAAAAAGAATCAGAGTCTTAGGGGTTCCATTAAGCACATCATCATTCAAATCATCCTTCATCAAAGATACCTTGCTAAAAGATGTTTGGCATGTTGACCTTCTTCCTAAACTAGGTGATGTCCATGTAGCCTTTGGATTTTTAACTCATTGTTGCACACAATGGCCATCATATCTATTATGTTGCACATTTCCCTTTACCACCTTCATAAATTCTTTTGTTTCTCTTGACTTTTCCCTCCTTCAAATGTTTGGACACCTTTTGAGTCCATGGTCCTTTGATAGTCCTAAAAGATTTCTAGTAAGTAAACAAGGCTTTTTCCCAATAACTCTTGGTGGCATTAAACTCATACCGACATTCACCATTGCCCCAATAACCTATTTAGGGAGTTAGGTCTTTGTAGTTTCAATCATAGTTGTTAGGTTCATGGTTGACCACATTGTTTCCTTCTTGAAGCCTTAACATGAGTTGACAACAATACCTTCTTTTTCCAACAACACTTCAAAGCAGCATGTGGTTTTTTTACCACCTATAACATGAACATGTTTCTTTCCTTTTGAACAACATATCAAACAACAAATGATTCATATTCAAGATTCCATTTTGAAGTGTTTACATGATCATACCTTTTTTAACATGATTTTCGATGGAATACTTGAGGCCCCATTGTGCCCAAATTTTATTATGTTTCGGCCTAAGGGTGAGCATTTGACTTATAACTTGACCAATCTTCTGAACCTTTGATTATCTTTTTCAATTTTTTCCACAACGCTTTGGGTGTCGTTCAGATTACCACATCTTTCAATTGCAAGTCTCCCCCGATGTGTGTGCACACATTCCATCAACCCTATGGGTATCCACCTTTTATGTTGTGCACATGGCAACAAGCGCACAAGTACCCATGATGCAATTCATGACATTTTTGCCGCCATAGCGTGAAATGCTAGCTTCCACATGGGACAATAACTACATGCGTTTTCCTCAACCACACTTAATTCTTCCCGTCGACGAGTCAACATTATGTTCATCAAAGGTGAAATCTGCACCTTAATTGATGTTGTCATAGTTGACCCAATGTGTGCATACTTTTTCGATCTTGCACAATTCCAACCAAAAAAAAGAACTATTACAATTGACACCCAACCAATCAATTCCTCCCTCTAGCAATTGAAATATTTGGATGTTTACACAAACAAGCTATCAATGTGTTCTTACACAATTATGCCAATGCTATTTGGAGCCTAAAAGAGCTAGAAGGCCCTCCCATTTTTGTCTTGGTTACTTTTCTTCATCACACAATTTCAATCATGTTGCAACAAATGCAAACATCTTGCATTTTAAGTTGGGCAATAGGAGTAGGTCTAGTTACTTCCCAAATTCCAACCCTTCAAAACACACCCCCCATTGCTATGGTTGACTTATTACAAGCCATTGGTTGTTGAGATTGAGAGTTTTTGACATCTAGTTTGTACAAACTTGATGTTCTTTAAGTTATCCTTTGTTTTCAATACCTTTGTACACTTTCCAAATATGCAGTGTGTTTTATAAATAAAGTTTTACAAGGTTTTGATGACAAATTTGGGTTTTACCCACTCCTTCAAAGTTCAGATTCTTGACTAATATATTTAAGTTCAAGATGTTTGTGCTTCTGTTGTGTTGCAGTTATGGATGGATTATGTTTTCTTGATATGCAATAAATCTTCCGAGTGGACAGTCATAAATACTGTTCTCTGTTGCTTATTTGATTGGGCTTTGATGATTTGCAGACTGCAAATACCAAGAAATACGGACGTTTAGAGAAGACTGACAGACCTGTTTGCAAGATTGTGAATGAACTTTGAAGTAGTTGCTGACTAAACTTATTCTGCCAAAGCTGCAAAGTTCAGAGGGTTCTCATAAGTTTTTTGTGGTACTAAACTGGTAAGAAACTTCAAAGAGTGATCCTTCATGTTATTAGCAGTGAACTGTAGGGGTTTACATCTTCAATGTTGTTTCCAAGTTACAACAGGGTGTCATCTTTGGGATTCCCAAATTCAAGGTGAAGGTAATACCTGCAGAGTTTATTTTTCCAAATTTTGTGAGTTAGGTGGACTGGCAATCATCCGCAAGAGAACTTAGCCAAATTTGGCTGTAGGTCAGAGAGGAAAGCAAATGTTTTTTGGAACCTTACTATACTTTGGTGACATGCTAGAACCTATCATTGGAATCTAACAAACTTTTTAAAAATTCCTCAAAATATTGCCACTTTGGGTCATTTTCCCCCAATAAATCCTTTGTATAGAGTCGCATCACTTTTTTTTTGGCCATCAATTGGCAAAAATTCGCCACACAAAAGAACACAGTGATTGTTTTGGTGCCACGTTTTCACTAATTTGTGAATTTTTCCTCAGAAAAACTTGAATAAACCGGTTTTTTAAGAAAAAAAATTCACCACTGATGCAAAATTAAAAAAATGGACTTCTTCTGAGAACACTTCAGAATGAACTTTTAAAAAAGGAGAACACTTCTGAATTGACATACAAGTGCATGTTATATTGATACTTAGAAGGTATCTATTTATCTTCTTTTTCTGGTTAATCGACGACCATGTTCCTTACCTACAGACAAAAAAACTGTTTGGCTTCCTAAAAATAAATTCAATCCTACAAAATAAAATCCAATTTTCTTCTCAAAACCTGGGGAACAAATTCGTCCATAATGTGTTGTCTTTCAATTGCATGTTTAGTGATCTGAGCTTTTGCCTTTATCAGGCAACAAACATATGTTCAATATATATAGTTTGGTTATGTGCATGGTTGGCTCAAAGCATTTTAAGTTAGATTTCAAAACCTGATCATGACATTCTTCCTCTTGCATGATAAAGTTTCCTAGTTTAATTGGAAGGTGGATCCAGGTGCTTTTTTTCAATATTTTATTTTGGAAAAGGTGCAGCTAAAGATTTTTGCTGAGAAAACACATAATTACACTAGAAAAAACATGAATCTTATAAGTTTTTCTCAAAAATTTCATGAAAATGGGTAATAATTCAACACCAAAAAAAAAATATTGGATGGAACAATCATGGTGGCCTCTTTAGATAATTAAGTCACCACAACAAGAGGCATGTCTATGACTCTAGCATCTCTTAAGCAAGATTAGTTACATCAAAATTTCAGAAAGTTCAAAATTGACATTAGCAATTTTTTTAGAAGTTCAGTTAAGTTAGATAATAAGCATTTCAAGTTACACATGTGAATGATGAGGGTCTAAACAATGTACGAACTATGACATCTCATCCTTGGAAATTATCCAGGCTAAGTAATTACTTATTTCAAGGTTCATGCTTTGGACTTGTTAAAAAACATTGGGTTGTAGTTCTAATCAAAGGAGTCACTTAGCCCAAGGCCATAAATCTATTTCTTTCCTCCAGCACTCATGGGCTTCCACATACTTGATAAATTCTATCAAATTTTGATGGAAATGTATTACATAATATGTTTATAATCCATTTGATGAATTAATTTTTTTTAAAAATGTTTTTCATTATAAATATCTTTAGCTGCACTATATTTTGGCATTAGGTGTTTCATTGTAACTCATAAAATTGATGTTGAAACAATAAATGAAATGCATTTAGTTGGGTTGATGCACGGTTAGGTGGACCAATTTGCCACAAAACCAAAGTCTCTATTTACTCAAAAAAGTCGTCAAATTTTAGAAATTACAATTAGTTTACATCAGTTTTCATTGACTTTTTTCATATTTTTTCTATGTCATTAATGTCACATTTAGAGTTTTTACTTTTTTATGCATCTAAACAAAAAAATCTTAAAATATTTCTTCTTCCAATATGATATGGACTTATGAAAATGCTTTTGATTAGGCCATTCAAAAGTCCATAAATATAGTTTAAAATTCAACTCATTATTTATTTTGTTTTCATGCTTCTTTGATATGATATTTTATAAATTTCAAGTCCCTAACATACACCCCATCAGTTAATGAACCATAGCATAGTCCACATAGAAATAAAAGTCAAAGGTGTAGTTCATGAGTTTTGAATTCAAAAGTCCGTGACTTTTACAATTTTTAAAAATTTATAAAATTAATTTATGCATCACATAAATATTCAAGTTAAAATCTTCAAATCAAGTCCATTTTAATAAATTTTAAAACCTATAAAACAACATGAACATTGCAATAGCAACCACAAAATAAAATTGCTTGGCATGACACCCAAATTGGTCCACCCAATCATGCATTGACTTAGTTATAGATTATTTTTATATTATATCAAAATTTTCATTAAAAGTTTTTAATTAATAATTATTCATGCAATTAAAAAAATTAGATGTGAAATAAAATATACAAACAAGCTTATTAACACCTCTAATTGTCATCAAAATGCAACCTAGCTCTCTTTTACACAATAAAAACATTTTTTCTTCAAAGAAGTTCCTTAAATTATATATTTTTCTAGGTCAAAAGAATGTTCAAAATGAATTGATCCAAACCAAATTAAAACATGTATAATTTTCATGTTCTTTTTCAATACCAAGCCCTCATAATCATTATTTTTTATGCATTTGAAAAGTGAATGGTTTCTTTTTCAAATAAAATGAAAAATGTTCAAGCTTAAAAAGCACCTAGTCAAAAAGTGCTTACTTGAGTTCTTATGTCATTAAATGAGCAAATGAAACATTTAAAAATCACTCAAGAATCATTGAGATGCAAATTCACTAATATAAAAACATTTTTCACCAAATCAAACTATTGCATGGATTTTGAGATGAGCTGCTTGAAGATGCTCAATTGAGGTAGCAATTTGGATCCCTAAATGGGTTGCTGTAAAGTTTTCATATCGATCTACAATGAGTCTAGCAGATTTTGGACATAAATTACATGAATTTTGCTCATTTCAATATCCAATTTTTTTCCTATAGATCAATTGCTAGTTGCTACCAGCTATGTACAAGGATTTACACAAAACTAAAGCGATAAAGAACATTTTTCTCAACACGCTGCACAGATGATTTTCAAAGCATGTGAAATTAAAGCCATGGCTAGCTCGCTCCTGCTTTGCAGAGCTTTAAGTAGACACATAACATGCACAGTTATTGGACAAGGAAAAGTTCACACAAAAGTCTTGGATCATTTTTTAACAGTAAAGTCTGCTTAGAGTACTATTTCTTCTAAGTGTGCCTCAAATGAAGCTGCAGCAGCATTGTTTTAAGATTGGGTGTGAAAAACTTGCACAAATTATCATTCATGAATCATGTCGTGGATTATGCACAGATCATGACCTGCAAAGATCCATAGAAATGGCTCTGTTAATGGCTGTGCAATGTACTAGAGGATTTCTAGGTAGTGTGATATATATATAATACTATGAGAGATTATAACTTGGTTTGAGTGGCGGCATTTAGTGGCAAATGTAACTTAGCAAGAATTGTTTGCTTCTGCTGACATTTTGTACTCTAATTTCCTAACATAAAGATCATATATATATATACTTGAATCATGCATAATTGCCTCAGTAAATCTCAAAAAGAAAACTCATTAAAACCTTAATTTTGGACTTTGATCAGGGAGCTCCTATAAACAGCTGATACTACATGCTCTTCATCACATGTCGAGTGCCGGCCTAGAATCTCAATCTCTGGTTTTCCTACTAGTGTGTGGTCTTCACAAGTTCCAATCCTTGGTACAGCAAGCTGAGATAGAACATTCTTGCTCACATCTTACTGCCCCTGATTACTCTTTGAGAATCTGGGATATGAGCTAGATCAGTATGAGCATCTGCATCATGACCCCCTTTTCACATAAGAGCTCCAAAGACCTCAAGCTACCCGACGGGATCTTTCTTCATCGCCTGAGAAGCTGTCTAGCCGGAAAGCTTGCCCTCATGTCGAAGCTAGCAGGAGTAAGCTCATGAAACTTCCAAGCGTTGTAGGCAAAATAACAGTGCCACCGGGCGCCTACCAGCTTGCAGTTGGGAGAAGAACTGGCTTGTCTGGCGTCTGAAAGCCTTCTGCACCGCATTGTAGCCGAAATGCACCAGGCTAGATGACGGGCCAGCCTGCATATTGTTGCGAATGGGAAGCAAACCGCGCATTTCCAACGGATCCACATTTCCAGCAAGTAGAATTGAGTAGATCCGCGGACAAGAACGTCGGCCGCCGACCTCACCGCACAATAACAGTAGAGAACGAGAGAAATTAGCTGTCAGAACCTCACAGTTTTCCGTAAGCACCTGATCGTTTGAGTCCCTTAGCAACTAAACTGGGGCAGTTTCTTCCGTGAAAGCATTAAAATCCTTCATCTTCACCACACCTTGATCATGATCTCCACGACTATAACCTGATCGAACTCTTGAACATGATCTCTGCAGTATTAGGAAGCTAGTAGTGAAAATTTGCCAATACCCAAAACCTAGTTGCGTATGATCTCCACGACTAAAATCTGATCGAACTCTTGAACGTGATCTCTGCAGTACTAGGAAACTAGTAGTGAAAATTTGCCAATACCTAAAATGACAAATGCAACAGCAACATCATCTGCAGAACTGCTGCAGGCTTTTGATACAAAGGCTTTTTCATGGAAAAAATAAAGATACAAAAAACACCCAAATCCAAATTGTCAGATAGTTATGATAAGTTCCAGTATGTAGGCAAGAATATAGAAGAATTCTAGTTATTTTTTAAACTTTCATGTATGTAGTCAAATCTGGCTAAACCATCTTATGGATTTGAGCTACATTTGAGCTACATCACAAAATTGCGAAAAAAAAAAAAACCACTAGTTCAACTTCGTCTATGTGATCTTGAGTGCCAAAAGAGCATAACGGTTTGTATTATAAGTAGGCTTACTTATGGCGCGTGTTAGAGGAAGGGGACGTGCTTGCCCATGACGGTTCAGACAGTGATGATGTGAGCATTTCCTTGGAAGATGATTACTACTAACTTAGCGTTTTCTTTGTACTCTCCAACCCCACCATAATTCACTTGGATAGTACCCCCACGGCCCCCTCCCCTTCTTCCCCATTTAGTTGTACAAATTTCACAGGACGGTGCAATCTGATTGTGTCAGTGTGTGCAAGTGCTCCTTTTTATGGGTGCATTTACTAGCCTTCCAGGACGGACTAGACCAAAACGGGCCGGACTTTTTTTCAACGGATGTTCAACTCAGGTACACATGTCCGTTGGAGTGTCTGCACTTTGAAGAACAATTGTTGTCCAGTTCAGTGTTTTTTTTAGGATTTAAAAAAAATAATGTTAGTCTAAGTGGCGATCATCCATAGGAAGATGTGTGAAAAAATGGCGATCATTCGTAAGAAGATTTAGCCAAATCTGGCTACAAGCCTAGATATAAAAGTGGAAATCTTTTAATCAGCGTAGCTACACGCTCAAAACTAATAACTAAAAAAAAAAAAAAATTTATCGTCAAAGCAAAGAATAAGCGAGACTTAGTGAAATAAGTATGATAGTTTTTTTCCTTTTTTTGACTATTGCTTTAGTCTCCATTGTTCTGGTGATGCGTGTTTAAAATCCAATTCATTCTATTTAATTTTTCATTTTAGTTTTCTTTGATACTTGAGAGGATCTTGCTTCTTGCAGATTGAAACCTTTCAAAAATCAATTTCTTTCTGAGTTTTTATTTTCAAAACTTCTTTTTTGGCGAATTTTCGCCAGTACAAAAAAGGCTGATCAAGTTGAGATCCAGTAGTCTTTTAAAGAATTATTTTTTATGCAGTCTAAGCGATGATCATCATTGGAAGACTCAGCCAAATCTGGCTCTAAACTTATTATGTACCAGGTACAAAGCTTTGATCATCTTTTCTATATTTCATTTTGGGCTACTTACTCAAACCAAAAATAGAAATCTGATTATTTTTACTTTGTTTTTTTTTAAAAATTGATGTTTAATTCGGCTTTTTGTGTCACAAAATTTCTCCAGTTAAGAAATAAAAGAAATGGGGGCTGGTTGAGATTTGGGATCTATCCCAAGGAAATTTGGAGAACTCCACTGGATTCTGTCATACAAACCATGGAAGCCTGCATCATCATCTCCCCCTGACCCCTGACCCCTGACACGAGCGGGGAGTGACGATCCGTAGAAGAGACAGGGTTTCGGAATTTCCACCCAAGCTAAAGAAGCTAAAGTGTAGGGTGGGGAATTAGGCTTAAATACCAGAGTTCAGTCAACCCTGTGCACTTGGGTACAGATTTGACCCAGGTGACCAGAGAGTGAACCAGCACCAACCAGTGCACCAATGCGGATAAATGATGACTAGATGAGTGCACCTTTGTGGTCCCTTCCTGTCCCTATTCTAACCAAGGTGGTTAGCACAGGTTGATGATGCTTTAGGTGAAATGCATGCTAGTTGCTTCACACCTTCACACCACCGTCGTTGTTACATCGCCACTTTAGGTATTTAGGTATCTTTCTAGCTTACCTTGTTGATTTGTTGTTCCTTTGCTTCGCTTGATTGCTTTTCTTGTCCATATTGGTATTTCCCTTTTCATGTGTTGGAGCTGAAGTTTGGGAGTTTAGAGTTCAATTTAGCTTCTAAGTTTATTTTTTATTTTAATTCTTTTTTTGGAATTTTTTAATACGCTTTTCAAATTTTCCTTGTTCTTGTTTCATTTCATCTTTTTTAAAGTCTTATTGTTTTGTTCATTTTTTTTAAAAAAAATTCTAAATTGTTTGTTATCCTATTTTTCATTTCGCAAGGATTTTTGTTTACTAGAAGAAGTTGGACCTTTTTTTTTCTTTGTTGTTGTTTTTTTTTACAATGATGATTAGAAGTGAGCTTTTTTAGATTTTGAAGAGAAAATCCTAGGAACACATTTCAAATATATTTTTACAAAATATTTTTTGTTTTTGCTTTTT
>Ga0209208_10000944_pt1 | contig 39864 bp, 23 predicted proteins | sample S1TSphfallax_3_FD_187694 | JGI IMG/M metagenome (GOLD analysis project Ga0209208, IMG submission 187694) | Host-associated microbial communities from peat moss isolated from Minnesota, USA - S1T2_Fd - Sphagnum fallax MG (SPAdes) (version 2) | ecosystem: Host-associated > Plants > Peat moss >... | reverse complement strand
AAAAGTTTTGCGATTGTATCAAGTTCGGGAGTTGCGAAGGACTTGCGATTGTACGGGTACGAATGTTATGGTATCGCAAAAGCTTAAGAATTTGCGAGGAATTATGGTTCGCAACAGCGAGATTTCAGAAACATCTTTCTTTGTTGTTTGCGATGATATTTGGATCGCAAAATAGCCCCAATATGTAGTAGTGAATATAGATTCATCTTTGGAGACCTACTTTTGATGTTTTGGAGATGGTTTAATGAAAGATTTGCATTGGAATAGTGAAAAATGTTCCTTTTTGCTTCATTTTTCCACATAGACTACTTGTGTATGTTTGAGGATGGCATGGCTATTGTGACAATCTCTTTTTAGGGTGGAATAACTTCAAAACTAAAGATTTTTTTGTGCAAAAATTGCAATTAGTGGTCATGGCTGCAAGTGGAATGATTTCATCACATGGGGAATGAAGATTTAAAATCTAATAAGAAAACTTGAATCTATGTTTGTTTTGTAGTGTAAAAATTGGGTAGTCAATGGATGTAACAAAGGTGGCAACAACAATGGTAACAACAACATTAGTGGTAGCAACACTAGTGGCAATAACCATAGTGGCAACAACATTGGCGGCATGAACAACACTAGTGGTAGCAACACTAGTGACATCAACAACAATGGCAACAATAGAGAACAATTTCTACCAAGTACAACTAGGACTTGCCATCAAAAACCCTTCTTCTATGTAAAGCTCAAGTTTTTTTCAAGTTAAAATTAAAAAGGTTTTGCTCGGTCCTGGTTAATCATGTGTATGGAATTTTTTCAATATTCATTAGAGTTATTCAATAAGTACACATGATTAATTAGGACATGTTTCTTAGTTAATTAGGCTTGGAAAAAGATATCCTAAACAGAAATATTTCAATCTTCAATTTGACATTCATATTTTAGAGCTTTAGTACACATTGGAGTTGATTTTGAGTTGAATACTTGTGAAAGCTTCAACAATAAACATGACAATGGGCACAATTACCCATAGTTTTCATGTTCATAATGTAATTGAAAGGTTAAGTACCACCTTTTATGGCATGCATCAATCTATTCCTACTTTAGACGTTTACCTTTGAAATTAGAAATGTTAAAAAACATCATCCTAATGACCATTCCAAAACATTATCGATCCTATTGAGCATGAGTGAAGCCACAAATGTGAGGTTTTAGGTTACTCATTTTGAAATCAATCTATGGATTTTATCCATCCTCAATTTGTTGTTTGATGACTGCAGTAGTCCAAGAATAGAATTGTACCTTGAATGCATGTTTTAACAGCCATTGCAAAATGACATCTATTGGCTGGAGCACACTAGTGTAATTAGATAGAATATATATCACCAAGATATTTGGGTGTGTTTCTTTCATCCAATCTAGAAAATCACAGCCCTCACATACCAACAATCCAACAACCACACCATCTTCTAACTTTCTTGCAATTCTAAGTGGCAAATTTGAATGTATAGGTATGGCAACAAAATCTTATAGATGAATTGCTTTGTTGTTTCCAATGTTGACCAATGGTTTTCATTGAATGTAAGATCCCAACATGAACTCATGCATTTGTTTTTTCCTTCATTAAATGGTGGTAAACAATGATGAATAGTGCTTGTGAACACAATCTAAGGGGGAAGCAAAAAATCATTTGTAATTAAAACTATAACCATTGTAATTTGTCATTTGTCTTCAACTTCTTAAACTTAAATGTGTTTTGATCTTTTACTCTCCCAAGTTTTTTCTCTTGCTATTGGGACGAGATGAACACTTGTTTGGTCATTAATAACAACTAAGGGGAATGTTATAATCCTTCACTAGCTAATTTACTTGATAAGCCATGTTGCATCCTTGTTCAGACCAGTGAGGTGGTAGTTTACTTGTTGTTGTTGTGTCCATTCTGAAGATCAATTCATGTATTGTTTCTTGAATTGATGGGTCCATTTTCTTGTGATTGTAAACCTTCCAAGGCCTTCTTGCAAGATTTCAGATGTTGTAGATTTTATCATTCCATGAAAAATAGGTTGCACAATGTTGGTTGAAAGCGGTTGTCTAGCTTTTCTCATCTTTTGTAACATGACAACAAGTGAATGATGAACTTTTCAGTAGCCCTCTAATACATGCATAGATTATTTATGGGATTTCATTGTTGTCCCAACTTCCAATGCATGCTTATAGTTTGGTTTTAATTCACAACTTGTTGTGAACCATTCCCATAAGCATGCTCTACTCAATTTTTCATAAGGATTTGGATTTGGCATGTTGGGCCTCTTGAATGTTGTTTCTAGAAAGTGTAATGCTTCGAATTGTTACCATGTTTTTTGATTGTAGCTAAACGAGAGGTCACACATGAGGTTGAAACAAGTTTGTGTAAGGTCCTCTCTTTTTTGACTGCTTCCCATCATCCTTTGTAGGTGATAATCTTTTCCTCTTTTGATGCTTCTTGTCCTTAGTAGGTTCTTCATCTTCTCTCTATATCTCTTGTGAAGATAATATTGTAGCTACAACCGTTCTTGGTTTGCCAACATGACACTTATCTAGTTTGTTGACAACCAGTTACTTTTGAACAACTTGTTCATTGAGAATTTGTACATCACACTTCAATTTTGCTTCTCTCTCCTCACTTGTAATGCTTTCGAACATTGTTGTAAGTAGTCTTTCTTTGCCCATTTTGGATGTTTCAAACCTCTACCAAAATTTTTGCGATCCCAAATGAAAATCCCCACCAAAACCTTCAACATCACTTTAAAAAACTCTCATGGATAGGCTTTCACCATATATTCTTAAACTTGTTACTTTCTAAGTTTGTTGAAAGGGAAATTAGGAAGGAAACAAAAATCAAAATTATGAAGGCAAATAATTTAATCAAGAAACATAACAACTAAACATAATTCCAAGTGGATGGAAAATGATTTTTACATTGATCCATGTTGAAAATAAAAATATTTTTAACAATTTAAATCGAAATATTTTTAAATAATATTTTATGTGCTGAAATGAAAAATTTGATAAATAAATAAACTATTCGACACTAAATTGCTAAATTCCTTCAAATACTACAATATGTGATATGTTGGAAAAATACCTTCCATAGTTTGGAAGCTACCTTTTTTTAATTTAGAAATTGCATATTTTTCTTTTCATTTCTTTTTACATTAAAAAAACATTATTTACAAACTACGTTACATATATTTCGATTTTACATAATAAAGGAAGTTTATCCCTTTCTTTAGTGTATATATATTACATGGACAGTTGGTAGCAATACCATCAACCATTAGCTTGAACAAAAAGTTAGATAACCAAAATAAGTTAAATGGTAGGTAAGGCCCATGGATAGGTAGTGTGTACATATTACATGCATAGTTGGTAGCAATACCATCAACCATTTGCTTGAACAAAAAGCTAGATAAGGCAAAATAAGTTAAATGGTAGGTAAGGCCCATGGATAGGGGTGTTAGAAGGTGCCCACCCAAGGCAATAACCAAGGGTAATGTTGAATTTTTGCCCCTATTTAAAGGCCTTACAATGTGTAATGACCTATTGTGTGTGCGAAAAAAAAATGGTGGGCCTTTATGAAATGTATACAAGTTGCCCATAAATTTTAAATGACCTCCCACGTTAGTAAGGAATCTTATGGATTTTAGGCACCTTCCTAATACATTAAGAAATCTCTAACATGTCATTATGTTTATCAAAATGATTGAATGAAAAAAGAAAGAAATTCTATGCATAATGATCAATTGTTGCATTGACAAAATATAGATTAGATATAACTTTGTGTAGGAGAAAAAGATAAAAAACTAACCATAAAACAAACAAAATTTGGCACAAAATGCAATAAGAAGAAGCATGGCCATTGTTACTACTACATGCAATGAATGAGTGAATGGGGCTAACTAGCATCATAAGGAATGCCAAACATGTTAGTGGGCAAGTGGGATAAGATGAAATCCAAAGCAATTGGGCAATTAATCATTTGAAATCATTTGACAATTAATCAATTGGGCAACATTTAAACAAATAATCACTCAATTGGGTGGCTTAAACCTCATGCATTTATGTGATTCACTTGAGCTCAACACATAAGCACAATCCTAGGCTTATGAGTTATCATTAAATAGTTAACATCTTATGTCAAAGATATTGTTAACAAGTTCTTGGGGTTCTCATTTTAAAATGAATCCTTAGTTAGCCCATTAACTTCAAGTTCATTAAACCTATGCTTAACCTGCGACACTTACCATTATAGTACCTTCTTTTGATTTTTAGGAACAAAAAAATGTGATCATGCTTGTGTCTTACACAAGCTAATGGTTAGCCTTTTTTTTGCTTGGAAGCCCATTTTCTATTTGAGTTCCAAGCTAAAAATAAAATATCATGTGCCCAACTTAATTGACATCTATAGAACAAGGGCAAAAATGTTATAGTTGATTTGCATTACATGCAAAATAGGGGATAGAAATTCTAAGAAATGCTTAAACACATAGAGATCTAATCATCAAAACCTTGTAAAAATTTATTTATAAAACACATTGCATATTCAAAAAATGTCCATAGGTATTAAAAATAAAGGATAATTTAAAGGGTGTAAAGTTAGTACAAACTAGATGTCAAAAACTTTCCATTTCAACAACCAATGGCTTGTAATAGGTCAATAGTGGCAATGGGGGGTGTGTCATGAAGGGGTGGAAGTTAAAAAGTAATTAGACCTACTGCTATTGCATGACTTAAGATGGAGGATGCTTGCATCCTTTGCAATGTAATTGAATTTCTTTGATGGAGAAAAGTACCCAAAACAAAAGAAGGGAGGGCCCTCTAGAACCGTTTTAGGTTCCAAATAACATTGGCACAATCGTGTAAGACCACATCAACTTCTTTGTGTAAACATCCAAATACTTCAATTGCTAGAGGGAGAAATCAATTGGTGGGGTGTCAATTATAGTAGTTCCTTTCTTTGGCTTGAGCTACATTAGACGCAACAAATCCTTGAGTTATGCAAGATCGGGGAAGTAGATCTACATGCATCGTTGATTCATACTATGAATGTTGAAAAAACATAAAAATAGCATAAGGCAATGTTACGATTCACTAGAGACTATAATCTAGATATTAAGGTGATTGTAGCATAAGAGTCACTTGATGTGGGTAGGGATGTATGCAAGGAAATATTCAATGAATATGCCAAAAGTGATCCATATAAGTTCTAGAGTTTTTACTTTTGTATTCCAGTTTTAGTAGCTTCCTCTTTTGGTTACATGTCATCAATAGATGCACACAAAAAAAGAGAAAAGAAAGCAAAAGCAAAACAAACATGAAATTGGAAGAAGAGCACATGGTAATAATGCCAACAAAGATCATGAAAGCTTAAACACAACAAAATAAATCATCATGTTCTTGCAAGGGCACAAGTACACACAAGAAGAACATCATGAAAGGTGAAAGCCCACAAAAAGAAAAAAAAGAAGAAAAAAGAGTATCAAAATGCAGGCACCACAAAGATGATGCATATATACCTTAAAAGCAAAAGAAAAGAAAATCTGGAAACATGCTAAAAGATGGCCCCCCAAAAAAAAACTAGCTTTTCTTTATGCCCGAGAATGCTCTATGTCAGACCCATTCAGATTTTCACCCGCCCCTCCACTTGGCCTATCAGCCTTTTGAGGGGATCTTCAAATGGGGAAGGGTCTACTAAACACAAACCCTACTCCTACACAAAATTTCCCCATTACTCTTTACAACATAAACAGATTAAATCCTTAGAATTAGGCCCCCCCTTTACACTAGGAGTCAGGGCCAAAAAAACTTTAGGCATTTTTGGGTTGCAAATTGGCCTCCCAAATTTGATGGTACCCTTTTTCCAGCCTCGGGGCCAATGCGAGACCATAAAGTTCAGCATTTATTTGTACTGGGGGCAGATTGAAAAGTTTTTTTCTATTTCAGCCTTGACTCCTAGTGTAAAGCCCGTGGGGCTGATTTCAACTTTTGCATCAATAAGAATGCTGGATTTGGGTTGAACATTGGCCCTGACTCCTAGTGTAAAGCGGGCCTTATAGTACATATTATTGTCTTATGGATGAAGTCACCAACAGTGTAATTAAATGGAATGAAGGCTAAAAGTTTATGCTATATAAATTAATTACTTATTAACCTTAAATGCTACTCATTACCAACCTTTTTTTGGGTGCAAAATATATTAAGGACATAAAAAACATTTCCTTTCATATTTTGTTAATAGCCAAACTTGGCTAAATTGGCTTATGGATGTTCACCATCTTAGCTACATCACAAAACTGGAATATACATACATACATACATACATACATATATATATAACACCAGCTCCCTACTGATAAAAACATATGCTCTAAAAATCAATTAACATTTTGCACAAACTTTCAAGGTAAAAGTAATTGCCATTTCTTTACAAGCTGCAACATTGCAACCACAACATAATCTATATTTTCTGGGGACGTAATCAAAGAAAGAAAAAAGAAGAAGTATGGTACATTTTGTGGGAGCCTAATTCATTATATAAAAGAAGACAGAATACATTGTAAAACTAATAAGAACCGCCCCGGGTGAGCTCCCCCCCCCCCGGTTATGGTGGATGAACTTCGTCGTTTTCTTGACAGGTTCCGTAACGCACTTGGGGTTTTCGCTCTTCTTCTGAGCATGTTTTAGGGCGACGTTGTTTTCACATCAGCGTTTTTGTTTGCGTGGATCTGAGCAATTTGGGTGCGAAGGATTTGAGTTTTAGGAGGACGGGTGGATCTGAAGGTGCAAGAAAGGAAGACAAGGAGGCAAGGGAAGAGAGAGAGAGAGAGAGAGAGGGGGGTGGGGGGAAGGATAGGAGGCAGACAAAGAGAGATGGTGGGAGCGACGGAGGAAATGGAGCTGCAGAAGTTGGAGAGGGATGTGGAAGGAGGCGGGGGAGATGTTGCACAATACTTAGCTCTAGTACGCAAACTTCGCGTCAGAAGATCAAGCACCGTTGCTCGTCATGGCTTAGCCCTTCTCAACAACTCTTCTGCAAGATCGAAGCTTGGAGCTGATGGTATGAGGGTTTCAATGTTCCCTGTTTCTCGTGCTTGTTTTGTGACCATTTTATGGAAGATGAATCAGTTTTTTGGTTGGTTCATGAGGGGTTTCATTCCTCTTTAAAGCCTTGGTCTTTAGGTCATGGAGGAAGGGGGAATTCTTGAATCTCAAGTTCGCAAAAGGCAGGGTTTATGCATTACATGGAGAGACAGGATGACATTTTTTTTGGGGGGGGCCCATCAGACATAACTCAGATAGCTTGTTGGATACATCAGGAACAGAGGAGGTCTAAAAACAACCATCCAGTGTAACTGCTGATATGTCCAGTATGTTTTTTGCTTCTTCAGGAACTCACAGACATTGGAAACCAATTTAAAGTGTACTGAGAGTTGACCTTTCTGTGATAATCATGCAGTTTGGACAATTTATGAACAAGTGGCAATTGCAGCTATGGATTGTCATGCGCTTGAAGCTGCCAAGGTACTTCCAACTGGCTGCCTTTTGTCAGTTTGATGACTTGAAAAAATGCATAGGACATTTGTTTTCAATTGAGCCATGATCAGCTCGTCAGTAGATATGTAAACTGCTGATTTTTCTGGAGATTGAAGTTCTCCTAAGTATGTAGGGAAGCATTGGATTGATCAGAATCCACTTGGACCTGTGTCAACAAGACACATGGTGAATGCTCCCTATATAATAGCCCTTGCAAAAGTCCAGAAAAGCCCACAAGCCTAAGGTGACCAGAGATGGCACTTGTTTTTTTGGTAGCATTCACTGAGTGAAAGCGAATAATGATAAGGAGTCATCTGTGACAGGAATGCATAGGAGCATTGAGGACAAAGTTTCCTGAGAGCATGCGTGTTGGTATGTATCTTTGTGTACCTCTGTCCCCTCTCATCAACCACATTGCAGTGCAATTTCAAGAATAACAGGAGAGCCACTTATCTTGCTGCTCTCACTCTTCTGTGGCAGTGCCACCCTATTAGCAGACATGAAATACATGACCATTGTCTCTGGAAGGGTTGAAATCTTAAAAGCACCTGAAAGCTGCAAATGATACTAGTTCTAGAGTATGTTTCTTGTCAACTTTACGTTGGCAATTGGGTGAAGAATTGACAGAGATAGGTGAGAGAGTTTTTGTGCTGAGATGTGATGCAAAAAATATGTGCTCTGGACAGTGGGTATCTCCCTGGTGTTGTCATGTGGTAGAATCAATCAGTATAGGTGCTTTGTAGTCCTGCTAGAATTCAACTGGTTGTGCTGTCTTGATTGTTCTTAGAATAGGGTGCTGAAGGGTCTTACTATGGCAAGTTCAGTGCATTTTTTGTTCACCTGAATCAAACACTGTGTCAGCAATGACATGGTGGTCTTTTACAACATGTGCAGCACGGTTGGAGGGAATGTGGTGGGAGGCCAAAGGTGCATGGCAACAAGCAGAGAGTTTATACTCAGACCTACTTGCAGACAATCCCTCTGACTCTGTCAGGCTGCTTCTTCCTTCTCTTACAGTTTGTGTTCCCTTTGGTTGGTGTTTTTCTGTGGTTTCAGTCCCTCTGACTCTGTCAGGCTGCTTCTTCCTTCTCTTAAGTTTGTTTTCCCTTTGGTTGGTGTTTTTCTGTGGTTTCAGTCCCTCTGACTCTGTCAGGCTGCTTCTTCCTTCTCTTAAAGCTTCTCTTCCCTTTGTTCAGTGTTTTTGTGTGGTGTCAGAAGCAAAGAAAGGCAGACAGACAGTGAAGGAAGATGAGTTTTTTAGAGTTCTTCAGTGAGTTTGTTTTGCAACTATTTTCAATTTCAAAGCTGACTTTTTCCTCAAAAGATCATCCATCCTCTTCAAAGTTCTCCATGCTGTTTCTCCTTTTTCCTTATTTTTTTCTGGCTCCCTTTCTTCTTGGTTTCCTTGGCTCTATTACAATCTGTAGATGTCGCCAGCATAGTGGCTGAGTCTTCATCTTACTGTGGGTCTTGTGACAGAAATTCATTATAGTGGTTAATGTAACACATTGACCTCCACCCACAACTGGAAGCTGAAGAAGTCTCTTTTTCCCATTTTGTGATATATCGTTGGATCTCCAGTCTCTGTCACCTTATCATTGTGTCTCTTGATTCTATTCAGGTTGACTTAATGTAAGTATTGATAAGTTCTCAATATTTATGAAGAAATTTCATCTGCAGGCATTGCATAAAAGAAGGATTGCAATGGCCAAGGCGCAGGGCAATTTGATTGGTGCTGTGGAGGCCACCAATAAGTACCTTGAAACGTATGTCTTAAGGCTTTATTCAATTCAATGTCCTTTTCTAGTGCTGCTGTGTCTTGTTGTGTCATGTATGTTCTCATGAGCTTGACAACCTGTGGACCTCTTAGGTAGGTCACATTCAGCAGTAATTCCAATCTTGAGGGATATGATAAACATAGATGAGGAATTGTTGCTTGAAAGTATCTCAAGTTCTGTGAGTATTTCTCTCCTGTTGTGCAGATTTATGGCTGATCATGATGCATGGAGAGAACTTGCAGATATGTACATCTTACTGCAGATGTAAGTGCACTGAAAAACAGGGTCCTGTATACCTACCTCATTTACCAGGCCTCTGTTGAATTAATTTTCTTGATACAGGGAAAGTAGATTCTTAATGTCTCTTTTGCTTTGGAACAGGTACAAGCAGGCTGCATTTTGCTTCGAAGAGCTTATATTATCACAACCCACAAATGCACTTTATCATTTGGGCTATGCTGAGGTTAGTGCACTAATGTTTCTGTTTTGTAGTAATGGATTTGAGGAGGCCACAAATTTTTGTTCCAATCATTGGTTGCAGGTTCCCCAATTTTTGTTTTATGAGAGTTTTTTGGTGTGGTTGCAGTTGTTGTATACAATGGGAGGTTTGGACAACTTGCGGGCAGCTCGGAAGTATTATGCAGCTGCAATTGAGATGAGTGGGGGACAGAACATGCGGGCACTGTTTGGGATTTGCATGGTAAAGTGTTTGTCGCTTACATTTTCTCTTCCTTCCTATCTAATGCTCTGAATTTCCAGTGTGATTTGTCAGTGATTCTTGTGGGACAGCTGGTTTGCATAGCCTTGGCTGCATGTGATATTCGTTTTTGGACCATGTGGGACTTCTTCTAGTGGTTTAAATAAAGATTGGATGACCTTTGTTGTTGCAGTGTGGAACTGCCATCACTCAGACCAAAGGCCGTGGCCGAGATGAAAAGGACAGTGTTGACCTTCTTTCATTGGCTGGTTCAGTTATTGTGAAGCAATACAAGGAAAAGTGCCCCAATAAGGTTGACCTTATCACCTCCATATTAGACAAGCAGTTGGTTGCTAATATAGCGTAGAGTATTCTTTGTATTCTCCTTTGGAGAACATTTTTGTGATGCCTGATTTGGGCAGGGCATCCAAAGTACGCTCATCTTTTAAGGTGAGAACAATTAATAACATGCATCTGGTTGGTGTTCTCCATGCCCTTAATAGTCTTGAATTGCAATTGGCATTATTTGAAATCATGTCAAGTTGAGTGTTCTGTCAGAGATGTTGAACAGGGACATAAGGGCATTCAAATTGTGGCACTTGTTGCAAATCTGGTACCACTTCTTGGCGTGCACTCACTGCCTGAATTCAAGTTTGTGGTAAGGGGCTGAATCTTTTGGACTCATGTTTGAGTTCTTATTTGATCTGTGCTTTTGTACACCTAATACATTGATTTCATCAACATTGTAACTTATGCAAATCTTTTGAGATCCTTTGGCCAACTGTGAGTGTCAGCAGACCATGACAAATCTATGCAAGAGGGAGTAGACAGGCATGTGGTCACTACAGAGGTTCATTTCTTGGATAGGATTGCTGTGGATTCTCATTTGAGCTTCTTTTCAAATTGATGATCTGTTTAATTTATTGTTGTTGCTTACAAATGATGACAATCTTTTAAAAAATACCTCTCATGGGTTTCAATTCATGATGATCTTTTTTTCCCCTATAGCATTGTGGGTTTTAAATGCTGATGATCATAGTTGAAAAAATCTTAATGTTGCACGCTGCAAATAATGTCATTTTTCAATTTAGTCTTGTGGGTTTCAGTTGTTGATGATCTTTCTAAAAATGTGTTGTTGATTTCAATGGTTGATCTTTTTTTTAAAGGTCTTTGGTTTTTGATTGATGATCTTTTGGATTGGCTGGCAAAGTTGATAGAGGGTAGGTTGGGAGGGGGGGGAGGGGGATGAGAAAAATAGTGGGATGAAAACATACATGTTTGAAGAAACATGAGCTAATTGAGGATGGTATGAAAACATATAGGGATGCTTGAAGAAACATGAGCAAATTGACAATGACCCAAACTGGGATTGCGGAAGAAAATCTGGTTGTTCGTGGAAAGTTGATATAAAAGCAGAGTGGATGAAATAAAAAGCCATAGAATGGTGAACCAGCCACTGGGAGAAGCGTCAGAGATTAGGGTAGAACTGATCATCACCGAACACTCTTCAATATTTTCCTCATTAATAAACCAAATTAAGCAATTTTTGTGTCATTGGACACCCAAACTGGAGGGCTACAAATGTTCTTTGAGCCTTAGAAGTAAAGGAGCAATGCAGAAAACACAGGAAGAAGAGGATGAATGATAGTTTGTTTCAAAAATGTTGAAAAAATAGCTCTAGACCCCTCTCTAGTTGCAGCCCCATATGTTACTTTAGTCCGTTTTGAGTGATTTGAAACTTGATGATGTCCGTTTTACACAATTTCTTTCTATTCCAGAGGCAAAGATGCAATGCTCAAAGATTTTAACCTCAAAATCCTGATCTGTTTTAATTCACCCGTCACCTAATACTGGACCCTTCACTCCAAACACCTTGTTAAGCATGCCTCATTCTAAACCTTCTTGCTACACATTGTCTGTTGGTGTAAGTTTGACTTCCACAACTAAATTCTGCATACAATAATCACTCAGCATGCAAAACCTTGAAATCTTTAGAAATGTGAAATTCATAGTATGTTTGAGTCTTTTGGACGTCATGACAACATCCATTGATTATTGGGATGATGTCTTGGAATGAGCCTGCATGTTCACTACTTTTGATTATGTGGGGAGAAATGAGATTCTCTTGTTCTAAAAGTGATTTCACCTCTTGAAATGCAGGATCTGAGCCAGAGCTGCTCAAATGGATTGTGCCATCAGAGATTGTGCACTGCCGATGGACTATGCTTGGATTGGCCGGTATCTTCATTCCTGAGCCTCTTACAAAGGCTGAAATTCTCAACACCCATCATGGTTCACTGCAGGAGAGGCTAAATATTTCTCAGATTCTACAACACTGTTTGTGGTGGAGCTTATTCTCTTTGCATGGGCTGAGTGAAGGAGATGGGCTGATATCTTGAAGCCTGGCTCTGTCAACACTGATGCAATATTCCCCAACAACAAGCTCACTGGCACAGATGTTGGTTACCCTGGGGGTTTATGGTTTGACCGCCTTGACTGGGGATCAGCCTCACCTCAGAATGTCAAGGATCTTAGGACGAGGGAGATAAAAAACGGAAAGTTAACAATGCTTGCGGTGCTGGGTGCTGCATTCCAGGATTTTTACTCTGGCACTGGCCCCATTGATAACTTATTAGCCCACCTGCTGACCCTGGCCACAACACCATCTTTGCTGTAAGTCAATTTCCCTCTCTCTTCTGTACTTCAGATGTTTCTTTACCGCTGTTATGTTAGTGGCAGAACATGTGCTCCTAGTTTGTAATGTCTGGTATCAACTACCAGACAATTGTCCCAATTGTCTTGCAAATTCTTGGCTTTGTTTCATATGCAGGCCTTTGGAAAGTAAGTTTCATCCATTGACAAGATCAAGATGGGAGTTTTTCTGGTGCAACTTGTGAGTGTTTGATGAATCTATAGGCTGTGCTTGGAACTTCTTATGTGTTTGTTGCAACTGGTGCATACTTTTCATGACTTGCAAACTCATTTTGCTTGTCCTACTAGTGCTGACCTTCTAAGTTGTTCTAAGATGCTGCTTCAATGCTTTTTCTCAGTGCTCTATTGTATTTTGGACGTGTCATATCAGTGTATGAATATGATAAATTTGTAAACATTGGGATTAGTTAGCTGTCTAATTTGCCAAAGGTAGACATCGAGCATTGCCTGAAAAAGAATAGTTGGCAGTGGAGACTTTTAATGGCTCTGAAACTTGGTGGATCTTTGAAGTGGAGGGAGATAAATGGATGGATTGGTGAAAGCTTTTGGTGCGAACTCTCTTCATGAGCAGATGAATGAAGGTCACCTCAGAGCAGTACACATGTGTAGTGGGAACTATTGCATGCCCCTTTAGTGTGAAATTTTTCAGAGTTTTTTGCTTATACTTTAGTAAGAGCATTAAATCCAGGCTCTAGAGTTTTGTTTTCAGCAGGGGCTGTTGCATGGTGGGTCAATCCAGAAATTGCAGCATCTATAGCAGTCATTTTCATCCGTTACCAGTGGATCACTTAACTGTGAAATAGAAACTTGGCCTCTCTGGACATGTATAAGTAGTGGCCGAAGCAAAAGAATGCACAAGGAAAAGTGAGGACAGAAGACAAATGAGAAAGAAGGTGAGCTTTTCCTTTGTCACTTTCTAGGTGTCTCCATTTGATGGAGTTTTCTTCTATTGAATGCATGAAATGCAATTTTCATATGTTGGGTTTGTAACCCAACAAATTCTAAGGATTGTTGGTTCTCAGATTGAAGTAGAATGATTTTTTAGCATTGTAGGTATATGCACCAACCTTTGACATTGTTGATTGGGCATTGAAAATCTTCTTCCAGTAAGTTAGCAGTGTTTGCTCAAGGGCTCCTACACATTACAATACCTTTGTTTGGGATGGTGAACAGGTGTGTTTTCACTATAGAATCCTCGTCTTATTGTGCAAACAATGGTAGTATTATCTTTCTCCCTTGAGCTTGTGAGCTTACTAGTGACCACACTGTGTCACTAATCTTGATGAAGTATTGAGGCCCCATATGTGGGGCTAGGCTAGACTACATGTTGCCTTCCGTAGGCCCCTTAATTTGGGAAGGTGCCCTCATCTGGGCTGCACAGAATGCAGGGTTTGTTTAGTATGGAACTGATATGATGATATTCATAAGAGTTTGGCTAGTATGTAACTATAATAGTGTGTCAACATGTTGGGCAGGTATGTCCATTAGGTCAAATATTGAATCAACATTTGTCTAATTTGGTTGGTCACATTTGAGGTTTATAGATGGTAAAATGATAGATATGTGGAAAATCCAGGCTGAACATTTTTGAGGGCATTTGTTTCTGACAGACTTGTTTGAGTTATGGGAATTGATAGATGGTATGAACCACTGAAAAAGGGGCCAGGTGTGTACTCTCACTTTGGAAGCAGACATACAGCCTCTCTCCTGTTCAATACACCTCACACCTGTTGCTGAGTAAATCAAGTTGCAAACACCAGACTCTCCATTTGCCTGTTTTGACAGCATGTTTATGGAAAGAAAAATTGTGATGACATCAAGTTCATGGAAAAATGCCCCTTAGGATCTTGATCAATATGGGAGCTTCTAGAAGCTTCTAGAAGCTTTTGCTACATCCTATATCCAAGATTTATCCTAAAATTATAGCTAATATTATGTATATTTAATATCCCTATTTGGATTTTACAGGTAAACCCTTTTGGTTTTTTACTTTTTCCTTTGTTCTTTGCACATAGTACCTGGGCTGTGTTCAGCAGCAAGTTGCCTAATAATAATACTTTTTTTGACATTTGCTTTGTGGCAGTAAAGTTAATAATATTTTTACAATCAGGCAATATACCAGATAATGAAGCTAGTGTGCTCGAGAGCTTTTTTCAGATTTTTGGCATAGCAGGTATTTTGCAATTTTTTTTGGCACGGGCAAAAATAATTAATTGGGGACTAGGATAATCACCAGGAACAAGGCTAATATTTTATACTGCTTTTGACTATGCTATCAAGGAGTGCCTTGAATTTGTTATTGGTGTCCAGGGGCTTCCATATCAGTATTTTGTCAGTATTTTTATAAATTAATTTAAAAAAATTGATATTGAAAATTTGGCGAAATATATTAAAAAATTAGTCAAATCTACACTAAAAAAAGCAAAAAGTTCCCCAAAAATTCCCAATTTCTTTGTTGAGAAATGGTGAAATTTCATCACCAAAAAACACTGTTCCTTATGTGTTTATCAGTATCTCCTTTAAATATCTAAAATGTTATGTGCTCATGTTTCCAATTCTAATTGCATAACTTATTGTCTCCTCATTGGCCAAGGTGCTATCCTTGTACACATTTTATGCATATTTTAATACCCTACCTATTGCCCTACATTTACTTGGTTATATCTATAGGGTCAGTGCGACCCAAAATACGAACTTAAAGGATTTCATAGGGTGTTCTCTAATTGTGAATGGAGAAAATGGTGGGCATGGGCATTATTATCAAAATTGAGACTTATGTTCAGATTGACCCCAATCTATCTATGAAGGAAAGGCAGTTTGTTTTGTTTTGTAATTTAAATACGAGATCCACCAAACTTGGATGATTCAGATCATGTTCTTGGTGTCTTTGGAAAGCCCTCGAGGAGGGGTGCATGGGCTTTGTTCCATGATGTTAGGACTTGTGGTGCAAAAGTTCTTGGATATTGAATGATTTTTTCACTGAAAATTAAATTAAATCATAGCTGAAATTTTGGGAGGAATTTGAATGTGCCTTTGTTGCTGTTGGAAAGATCTTGATGAGCAGGATTTAGTGGGATTCATTTGGTAAAATGTGGATTTAGAATGTGGGAGATATTGTTTTAAAAGTGATTTCTGCTGCTGAAAATTCAAATAAATTTCGAAAAATCGGGTTTTGGAAGGAAAAATCTGTTGAGGACATGGTAACACTTGGCCAACGGCATGGGCCACACTACTAGAGATTTACTACTAGAGAAACCAGAAACCAGCTCAATGGTTATTGTTGCATTTTCTAATGTTGTTTGTTGTGATGCTATTTCAATTCCTTTTATAAGATCCCGCCACCAACAGATGCAACCTGTACTCTGAGTGTCCAGTTTAAGCAAAAAGAGTAAGTGGGGCTTGATTGATCAAGGCCTGGAATCCTGGGGGTCGGGGGTGTGGACCAAAGGCAGAACTTGATGTTGTAAATTGGTGGATCCTTCAAGACTTGAGAGAGGTTCCCATCAGGAGCAAATGGACCTAGAGGGGCTTGATTGAGGTTGGGAACTAATTTCTGGGTTGGACGAATGGGGAGAACTTGAACATGTACACAAGGAACAGACCCTAAATTAAAGGACACAATTTTGGTCTGACTGCTTTGGTTTGGTTTTGTTTTGTTGCAGTAAGAATGAATTTCATTGCAAAAGGTGATAAATAAGGGACCCATATTATTTTGAATTTTGAATAAAAAGAAATTCCTCCTGGGTTTAAATCCACCTAACTATATTACACAATTACATTCTTTTTCTCACGATTTGTTTTGGATCTGCCAATAGGAGGGTGTTGTTTGCAACGGGTATTAGCCCAGGCCAAAATTGGTGACAAACTCTTTTGGGAAGACAAATTTCATGCAGCCAATGGGAAGGCCCAGGCATGCACTCATGGTGCCTTGGTTTTTCCCCCTTTAAGTTTGCGAGGGAAAGGATGTTTTTTTCATTTTTCCCTGGTTCCCACTATGTTCCCTTTAAGTTCCCCAACATATTCTTCATAGCATCTCACTTTTATTCCACATGCTTTGGCAAATGTTGTGCTCCTTTCACCTATTTAGGTGGGCCAAAGGGGAGGAACTCTATACTTTAAAATAGGACGTCCTATTTTGGGGAGCCTCCATAAGTTTTGCTTTCTTTTGGGTGATGGATCAAATTGGCTCGTTGCAAAAATAAAAAAATTGAACTTGGGGAGAGACCTTATCTAATTAATAGGTGAGGTGAAACGTAGCCAGTTTTGAGCAACAACTATTACACAATGAGCTACCTTACTTGTTCTGGATTTTGACACACACAATGAATGGAAGGCCAGTTACCTTGCACATTGCCTTTACACCATCTGCCTGGCAAAATGGCCATTCTTGGCCCTCAACTAAATGCCTGACAACATTCCTAACTAATCCATGGGGACTTAATATTATTCTCCTCCCCCTCTTTCCCTTATTTGCTCCTGGATTTTGGTGCACAAATCAAGGGAGAGTTATTAGCATAGGTAAATTCCCCACTTCCCAAAGACACACACAAACACACAGATTGCCTCCCCCCTAATTTGAGGGTTGGAGCCTCAAGGGTGATTGCTTGAGAGCAAGGTCCCAAAAATTAGGCAAACCTTCGTGAAGGCCTTCCCGGCATAAAGTACCAAAGGTTTTTTTTATTAGAATGGTGGATCTGGCTTGCATGTTATCAGTGAAATGTCCCTTCAATTGATGAAAGCATCTTTTGTGCGGGAGGTGATTTCATATACAAGGGAAAAATAATAATAGTTGGAGTGTTCTTATGGGCCTTGTTTGATTGCAATCTTGGAGGTAATATATCCTAGTACATGGGCAGCTTCTGTATAAATTAAATTATATTTTATTTGACTAATTTTTGAAAAATGAACACTATATTGAAAATTTCAAAAATTTAGATTTATTGACAAAAAGAATTGAACCCTGGCCTAATGCATAGCATAACAATTGCACTATTTTTGAACCAGCTAACCACAAAGACAGTAAGAACATTGGCATAATGGTCTGTTTAATAACAATATTTACTACCTGTCAAATTGTTCAGAATTAAAACCTCATGCATCAAAATTCAAATTTACAGAGGAAAAAATACAAGGATGCTTTATGTATAGGGGAAAGCCATAATGCCATAGCATTACCTGGTGTAACAACTTCCATCCTCATCTATGGTCAGGTTCCCTTCTAGCCAAGAAGGTCCATCCTCATCTAGTGTAAGGAAGGATTCTCTGCGAGTATCAAAATCTCATTTGTTTTGTTTAGTGCAGTCGGAGGGCATGTTTCTCAGCGTAACTTAACTTTTAACTTTTGGTTTTGTGAACGGTGGGAGTTTCCAAAAAATGAAACCCCTGCCAGGGAAGAGGGCAAAAGGACTGGATCGAATGAGGACTTTCATTCATCACAGAAGGGATGTAACTTCCCAATATGGATGTTATTTTGCCCTGGCCCTTGAGCATTGCTTGTACCCTCGCACACAATAAAAAAAATCACAAGAAGACAAGAAAGAGGATGCAGTGCTTGCACCCTACCACAAAATTAAAAAAATACAAGAAGACAAGAAAGAGGATCACGGCTGTAAAGAGAAGGGAACAAATTAGAAAAGGAGGGTTTTGCTAAGAAGAAGCCAAGGCAAAGCAAAACAACAGAAGGAGGGGGTAAAGACAAGCAAGGAGAAAGACAATGCTGAAAAAGACAAGAAGATGAAGAAAAAACTTTAAAATTAAAAAAAAACAGAAGAAGACGATGATAAAAGTACAAAAAATAAAAAACAAAAGAAGAAATGAAGGAAAAAACACAGAAGAAGAGGCCGCAGAATAAGCTAAAGGAAAGGAGGCTGAAGAAGACCAAGAGGAAAAAAAGAAAAACATAAACACAAACAAGAAAAAAACACAAGATGCATGTAATATTTCAGGTTATTTTTAATCTCACCCAGGTTTGGACCAAATTCAGGGGTTCTGGTGCTGTTTTTTCCTGACTTTATGGAAATACTGGTTTGCAATGTGGGTTGTTGTGATTTTGAGATTGTAGAAAAAGTTTTCATTTACCTGACAATTTCCCTTGGGTTGAAAAAGTGGGTGTTGCATTAGCTTGAACATTCAGGCAAGGCAACTTTACAACCATCCTAATTAAGGCAAACACTTTGAAATACCATAAGCCGTGGCACTTATTATTTGGCCCAAAGATGTGGAAAACTTCACTTTTGGCACTTCACCAATGAAATGCCATTACCTTGCTATAGAAATTTGATGGCACATACTACACACCTTGGTTTGATAATATGTGTGAAGTTTTCATCCTTTCACTTCACCAGCTTAGTTTCCACAGAATTTAAGGACTCCTAGCCACCCAAAATGTTGAGGGGAGTAAAGACACATGAATGGGTTTGTCAATTTGGAAGTGGCACTTGCTAATTGGTTTAAAAAGGTCAAAATATGAGTTGGGCAATTTAGATTGGCATCCAGTTGAAAAGGCCCTATAGGGCTTTATCAAAGTGTCACGAGACACACACGAATTTACACTCAGGTTGAAAAAGGATGTAGAAATTGACTTCTTGAAGGTTAGTAGTTCCTGCCTGAATTTTGAATGTCATGATGCCATGTTCGAATTCGTGTGCACATGAAGAATGAGTGAAAGATATGAAAACTGCAAAGAAAAATAAAATTGAGCAATGAAAACATGGCATGCAGAAATATATTTAATTATATATAGATGTCAAAATAATTCCAGAAAGGCTCAAATCTTGGAGTGAATTCTGGGAACAATGTGTAATACAATTTAACTCTTCATGAATATTCGCGATGAATAATGAAAGGAATCATTTTAAAGCAAGTAATATTTGACCTAGCTATGTTCCAAATGCCCACCTGTTTTGCATGTAACTTGGTCCATTTGTTGCACTTATCCCCAGTTACTACTATGTTGTGATATTAATGGTCGGCCTGGAGCCAATGTGGAATTTCAATTTGGTTTCAAAATCTAGGTGAGGTTTTGGGTGGGATGAGCAAGGGTCTTTTCAAGTGTCCTCTGGTTCTTGATTTTGAAAGCAACCTTCTGTTTACAACATCAAACTCTTGAAGCTGATTTCATGAACACTTGGGTTCATTGTTTGGGTGTTTTGAAAGAGAAGCTTTGCACTCTACCAATTAACGGAGTCCAAATGAACTAAAGTTTGCCCAAATTCAAACCTCTTCCCATATCTCTCAGCCAATGTCTGCCCGCCTCCTTGGTAGATTCCGGATTTGGGATCCTGGGTAGATTCGAGGGTTTGTTTAGGTTTTCCCAAAGTACAATGACCAGCACATCGAAGTAAGTTAGAAGATGACAAGGCTTAGCAAATAGTCTACAAAGTTCCTAATGATGTGGGAGAATCTCTCATGAGTGCCAATTAGGGCACATGATGGCCATTGGTCAGACCTGGCTTATTGGTTATTACTGACCAGGCCTGCTCAGCTAGCTGCTCCAAATGGTCCAGACTCCATACTATGAGGAAAAATGAGGAAAACTATATAGGTGAGTCCCAAAGCTCAGAATTTGCAGATTACTATTAACCCCTAAAAGCTTAGGGTAGTACAATATTTTCTAGATGTGTTTAAAAATGACATTTTCGAAAAACAAATTGAAATGCAATTCCAAAAAGAAGTTATGAATTAAAAATTTGAACTAAAGTTGGTTACAATTTCCATTCCATAAAAAATAAAAACCAATTAAATTAAATTAACACATGTTTACTTAAATTAAATACATATAGGCATTGGGCAAGCTCACAAAGGTAGTAAACGAGCAAGGAATTAAATGCGGCACAAATTAATGATATGCTGATGTAATGAGAACCTCTAGTCACGTAGTTATATTTTTCATTATTAGGTAGTACTACAGATTTATCTTTTCCTATTCAATGTGGGTGGTTAATGGGGTCCACGTGAATTCCAGCGCAAACCTGGGTCGCCAATGGACCATGGCCATTTGCTTTGATTCTATTTTTAAAAAATGGGGATTCTTCAAACTTTTTGGGTATGGAGTGGGGTTTTAGTTTTGCTTTACGCTAAATACCCAATACCCACCCAACCTCTCATTTTACTTTAGCCCTCTCACGCCCACGCACAAGAAAAAAAGGGAAGCCTCTTGGCTCCATGATGTACCTTCTGATTGGTTGCATGGAAATTCTATTCCTAATATTGGCTGGCACTATTTTTGGCCTGGACTAATGGAGAACACCCTTTCCAATCCTATTTAGTTAGTAGGTAGTTTGATTTTGAACAAAACAAAACAAACTTCACACTTGTTGCACTAGTTCGCGGTTCATTCTTGGCAGCATCTGTTTGTTGTTGTTATTGTTGTTTTTCTCGTGATCTATTCACTTTCTGGTTCTGTTGAGACCATGGATATCGTGATTCGGAAGGACTCAATAATTCGTAGATGCTAAACTTGCTGCAACTGTGATCCAGCAGGTCTTAGTTTTCGTCGGAAGGTTCTCTTTCTCTCTCTCTCTCTCTCTCTTTCTTTGGGTTGTGTGTCGTACAAAGGATTCAGGAAGAAGAGTAAGGTGATGTTAGATTGAGGCTCAGGACCAAAGTCGGAGAGGTTTAAGTTTTCGTACTAAGTAGGAAAATGGAAAGTATTGGAATTGAGCCTTGAAGATTTGGTCATGTGGAACTCTTGAAGAAGAAGAAGAAGAAGAAGAAGAAGGGCAGAAAACCCACAAAAAGAGGGAGAGAAGAGGTTTCGCATGAAAAAAATGGAGATGATAAGCTGTTTGCCGATCAGTCGGAATTCGGATGAGTCTCAAATCCCCTCGCCAGTACTTGTGCGACGGCGGGTGCTCTTGTAGCAGCTGAGGATTGGAGGATTGCAGGCACAGACAGAAGAGAAGGGGAAGACTGCAAAAGCGAGGAATCGCAGCAGCATGGGTTGCTTGTCTAGTAGTAGGTCGGACTCCGCATTAGATAGACTAAGCACCGGTTTGAAAGCCACAAGAAATCAGAGCTGGGTGATATTGTGCGTGTGTACGGGGCTGACGCTGATGTCTGTCATGATCTTCTTTCTCCTGGAGACAGCGCCGGAGGTCTCCGACTCCAAACGCGCCCAGCTATGGCTCTCTTTGGATCCCCCACATCAGGTGGAGTCTATCAGGTACCCATTCAAATGCCCTTGAAGCTTACCAACCTTGAAACTGCTGCTGGGATGGTTGCAGATTTCTCTAGTTTTTCGCAGATTGTCTAGTTTTAGGAACATGACTGTATGAGATTTTAAAGCTTCTTTGACGCCCAGTTGGTGAAGTCACTGATGCTACCTTGTTCAGAGGCAAGAATACCATACCTGCCACCATGGTTTGATGTTTAACAATTCCTAGAATGAAAAGTTGACCAAGCAAAAAAATTCAGAAGCAAAAGTGCAGGAAAAGTTGAATCAAACTCCTAAAATGTAGTTCATTAAGCCACAAGATTACACCTTTTGTACTTACTCTTGATAGTAGAAATTCTAAAATATTAAACTGGGGTTGCCGGATCCCATCTATTGGCAGAATTTGCTGAATGTGAGTGGTGGGTACAGTAGTGGATGTCTATTTTACACAAGAGCTTGATGTTTCTCATGGCAGGTTACAATCAAGTCTGAGAAGGACGACACCAGCTTCAAGCAGAAGTTCTGTGGCCCAATTTGATGATGGGACGAAGAATATGGCAGACAGCAATCTAACAGCGCTCCATGGCCTTGGAAGTTTGTTGAGAAAGGGCACACGAGCAATGGAGGAGATGATAGTGGCACATGTTACAGAGAGCACCAGCAGTGATGAATTGCAAATGTTTTTAAGAACTTTGCATAGAAGTGGGGCAACAGCCAAGGCTGATCTTGTACTTCTTTTCCCTTTCAGTCCACTGCCTTTGTCTATGCTAGATATCATTGAGGAGGAGGAGGAAAGCTTTCGGCGACTTATTGCAACAGTTGTTGATCCATCAGCAGTAGTCCAAACACAGCCAGCGAGTTCTTTACCACAGCCTACAACACTGTCACCATTCAATACAATGTCATTCAAGCTTGCTGCCTTGGAGCCACATCTTGATGACGAGATCATGGTGTGGGGGAAGTACAGCAATATCCTTGAGGACTCAGCACCAGATTGGGCTGCTTGGGGAAGCATTGTGGCATTTGACATGCAGGAGCTTGATCCCCACAATTCTTTGGAAGGCTTCTTTGATACTCCCCCAGCGCAGCTCCGTCGTTGGGTTTGCTATGACATGCTACTGGGTATGGTGAAGTCAAAGTTCCAAAATGTGCTCTTGACTCCAGTACAGGGAGTGCTTGTATTAGGGGATGCCCTAGCGTCAGTGCGCAAAAAGCAAACACTATATCTTACTGCTGAAGACCAGACTTGGAGCACTGCTGAAAAGGAGCCAGTGATGGACGCAAGTGCAATGGAACTGCAAGGAAGTCAAAATGGTGACAGTTTGACATCGACCATTGCAGTGCTCAAGGGAGTCAAGGGTGGAGCGTGGAAGGGAAAGAGACGACAGCTTCTGATGGACAAGAGACAAAGGAAGTTTGCTTCTCTAGAGGATAAGGATCAGGGTGATGAAGGAGATGAGATACAGTCAGAGCAGGAAGAAGTAGCTGCTGACTCACAAGTGGAGGAGGATACCTTAGAAAGTGTGGAAATGGAAGCTGTGGAGGCAGACCCAACAAGTCTGAGTGGAGTGAAAAAGAAGGCCAGTACGTGGAGGCAAGCTGGAGGCTTGATGCAAAGTGTGTATGGACTACAATTATGGCATACTCTGGATGCAGAGGACAGGAAGAAGTTGGTGGTGAACAGTGAGGTTGTAATGGGTGCACTACCCTATGTCCGAGGACTCGCCAACAAAATGAGCACCGAGATTGTGAGAGTAGCAGTGGAGAGAAGAAGTCGCAGAACATTCCATGACAAAGCGATCATGAATCTCTTGGTACACAAGAGTAGTGTGCTTGGGAAAAGGGTTCTGGGTCACTTAAAACTGGTCCAAAATCAAGAGTCCAGTGTTCACTCACTTCTGGGATCCCAGCAACCTCATATCTTTTGGAGGAAAAAGGCAGGTGGTGCACCATATGCTATCATCCAAGGTTACACAAGATCAAACTTTGAAAAATCAGGGTTGATGAGTGGTGGCAACAATATCATGTGTGATGTTCTCCACAGCATTTGCCAATCCTCTCAAGCATCACAATTGTATCAGGACTGTGTTAGAGCAGATTTTTAGTTAGAATTGTCATTAAATGCCCTTCCAAAATTGACCAAGGAGCTCAAAACTTCCCTACACATTTTTGGAGAATCTCTGATTTGGGGCAACAACTGGGTTCCTGTAAATTTTTGGAGGTCTTATCTGATAAGATCACCCTACAAACATGTTCCATAGACACTTGCCAATTCCTCTGGCAGATGCACATTTTTTACAAAGAACTGGCTACTGCAGTCACCAAAAGCATTAGTGCAACAGCTTCATTCTGAAAATGTTGTTGTCCTGAAAATGGTGGAATACTAATGCTTGATTATTCCCCAGACTACTCATAAACTTGCTTCCAAATCTTCAATTGCCAACTTAGTCCATCTGGGTTAAGGATCTAAGACACAATTGCAATTCAGATTTTCTGCTGCCAGTGAACATTACACATTGCACAGACAAGTGCACGCACATACAACCCACCTAGTAGCATTACTAAAACAATCAGATGATGATCTCAATCCAAGTGAACATCATACAAACATGAGCGACTCTACAGAGAAGCCAAGTGAGAATTTTATGAAGACAAAACATTTAGGAGGCACATGAATGAGGCATGGCGAAGAAAATCTTCACAGGTATTGAGAAACTTATGATTTAATGCACCTTGAATAGAATTGGGAAATGACCCAATAATAAGAATATATATTGAGATTTGGGATTTGACCATATTTATGATTGAAGGCAAATGTGAATAGAATTGAAAAACTACCCATTGATGAAGATAAAGAGATCTCAGATTCGAAGGACCTGCAAAGAATTGAGAAATGACCCAATAATAAGGATTTCAGATTTGAAGGCACATCAGCAGATGAAGACCCAAATCCTTCAATTGATGTTCTTCTTGTAAAGAGGCAATTACAAAGTAGATGGAGGGACACATGAAATGCACATTGGGGATGTTGTTGCATGGCTAGCAACGTTTGATAAAAAGCATTTATTGGCCCAACCATCGGGCTACTATTACAAATACATGACACAATGTGTATTTTGCATAGTTAATCCTCAATTGTTGAAATTCTGGGAAATTCAATTTGAAACTACTGAACCTCATTTTCTAAAATTAATAATTATTTGACCCAAAAAATTTGAATTGTTAGTCATAGCTATGGCATATTGGCTTTGTCGTAGGCACCTTTTACATGTACTTGAGTGAGGAAAAACAATGCCTTTTTAGAAAGGAAAGTTTTTTGTCAACTCAATTTATGAGGCTTAATGCCGTTATGCAATGAGCTAATCATAAATCCATGTCTAATTTTCTTAGGCAGTCCCATTCAACAATGTTGCCTTGGACATTAACATAGGCATTATTAGGTCTACAACCACAAAGAGATTAAGATTACCTTACATTGATTTGTGACACATAGGATATTCATGGTTAAGAAGAAGCCCATATTCAATGATATACAATTTTGTGGTTTCATCTAGTTCTTTATATAAGTTATATACTAGTGTGGCATGTTCCTCTAGCCCAAGTGTGAACATGACCTTGACAATGGAGCCCAACTGTGGAAAAACTATTTAAAAATTAAAATCAATTTTTAGTGACAAAAATAAATCATAATTCAATATCACCCTGACCTTAGGTCTGAAAATTATGAAATTGCCTCCAAGAATACCCACTCATAAAGAGATTTCTAACAATAATAAGAACCTATCACAATTTTCTTAAAATTTCAGTTTTCATGCTGTTGAATTTTCTTTGACAAAATTGTTCAATATTCAATAGCTCTTGCACCATAGGCCTAAACATTGCAAAAACATTTTGGTGCACACCTACTCATCAATAGCTCTCCAATGGTACCAAGAGCATAGCAAGAGGTGCCAAGGTGTGAGGGATCTCAATATGACAAATAAAACAAACAAACTTACTTACTTTGCTTAAAGATAGATATTTGATGTTGTTTTTCATAATTTGACATTCATGTAATATGTATGGTTACACATCCAAGTAGTATGAAAAACAATATTTTGTAGTGATTATGTGGATCATGCAAAGGCACATAGGCATGTGTTTAAAAAATAAAATAACAACAGAATTTGCATCACAACAATTTATAACTAATAAGATATTGTAAATGAGGTTTAGGGTTTAATATTTGAAGTTCATGCAAAAGAGGGTTTAGGGTTTAAAGTACATGTAGAGTTGGGTCTAACATTTAAAATAACACCCTTTGATGGTTTGTTGCATTAAAGTTACAATGGATAATGAAAGGTTGATTAGGTCAAAATTTTGTGGGTTTTAATTGGTTTGTGGGTCCAAACATGCTAAAGTATGTTAAGTCCAATGTACTTGAGGTTTTCTCTTGTAAAATAGCCATAAATCAAGCCATAATCTATTGAATTTTTGAATATTATTTATTTCAATGATCAATAAGAAGATTTTGTTGATTTCATTGCATAATATTAAGAAAACTCATGTTTTAAAATGTATTTAAATACATTTTTAAGGATGCAAGGATAAGTAAGTATATGTCCCCTTTATGCAAAATAGGGTTTCAAATATATGAAAATAGCACATTTAGGTTGATAGAGCCCTAATATATATTATTGCACAATGTACTTTCAACTTTTTCATATTATAATAATATTAATGTAACATAGTTTTAGTGTAAAAATATGTTGAAAATTTTGAAAAATCAACCAATTTATAACCTACTTTTTGTGCATTACTCTTATATTAAAATTTCTCAAACTTTATGTTCAACTTACCATAAACTTCATGGAGGGCATTAATATGGTTTCATAATGAAACATAAAAAGGTTGTGAATAAAAAAAACTATGTTTATTTCAAAAAAAATAAAAATTGAACATGAATATATTTGGGACTATTTTTCTAACATACTTTAGTAGGCTTGGACTCTTGTAATTAGTATACAACATTGTTGCACTAAGAAAAAAACAATGGGTGGGAAAATTTGTCACACATTTTGTCTCATTGATTGGTTTTGCAAATTATAATGAATGGGCAAAAAATATGTAGTACCTTATTAGGACAAAAAACACTAATGAAAAGTTCAAGGAAATTTCATTTGAACTTGTTTAACATTATTCATCATTATGATATGATCTAATCATTGAACTAAAGGTGGAAGGTAGTTGCATATAAGGATAACCTTGTGATTCATGTTGCAATTTAAACTATTATTTTATGAATTTTTTTATTACAAGTTCCAATGCTGATTTTAATTTAAAAAGATACCCCACATGTCTACATTGTCTACAAACTCTCCTCACATATAGTTTCAGATTATCAATCTACCTAACTATAAAACATGAAAATGACCTAAAATGTGTTTCCAATGTTGATTGATTTGCAAAGCACCTACTCAACATTTCAATGGCTTCATTGTTCTTTAACAAAATTTGTATTATGTGTCTTTAGATTCAAGTCAAAGGGCAATGTATAAAGGAATATAACTAGCAACAACCTTATAGGGATCAATATTGAGATAAAGGGTTTTGCACCATACATTACAAAAGAACACAATCTTTTTTAAAATATTGTTTGATTAATTCAAAATGAACAAGTCACACCTTTTACATGTATTTGAGTGAGGAAAACAATGCCTTTTTTAAAAGGAAAGTCTTTTGTCAACTCAATGCTTCATTTTTCAATTTTGAACCACCCATTTCCACTAAAATACCAATAATAGGTGATTGATTTTGAGCTTTTGTTCAACAAGAATCCTATGTTCAAAAACCAAATGAACATGAAAACCCTTGACTTGCAACGTCAAGTTGTGTTATCAAAAAAAATATTGAAAAACAAAATAACTTTTGGAAGGTATCCACATGTATTGGCCAATTATTGAATTTTGATTCGGTTATCAATTAGGTTATCAATCATGTTATTAATTTGGTTATTAATAACCTACTTGATTGTTTTGATAATTGGTTAATAACCTAACTAACTAGTATTAGTATTTCAAATATAATAACTTACCTAAATGACTTGGTTATCATCTAAATAGGTTTTCAACCCTAAAACATTTAACATTTTTTATGATATAAAACCAAAAAAATGGGGAAAAAAAATCTACCCAATGGTTATGAAAAAAAACCAATAATTTGACCAACATTGGTATCCACCTAACCAACCTATTGCAATTTTAGCTTTGGGCTCATGACCAAATTTAAGTACAAAACATTTTTTTTAAAAATGACTTGTTGAAAATAAGTTAAGGTAAGGGAAACACCCAAACACAAACCCCTTGTGAAAAGGGAAATGTTGGGAGTGCAAGAAGTCCCCAAGACTCCTAAAGGCATTGCCATTTGTGGAAATTTAGACTTTGGAGGCTTGGGGTTATTGCCAAGTTTGGAACATGGTTTCAAAGATCAAAATTTCTCCAAATTGGGCATCTTTTAAATTGTTGGAAGAATATCCTTTTTTTTGGAAAACTTTTGCCATTTACCAATAGAAAACAAGGTAGCACAATTCATACAAAGGTTTGTTTTGGGAAAAATCCTATGAAGTTGCCATATTTTGAGGGGAATTTTTTTAAATTGCCATGTTTAAATAAAAAGTTCCAATACATTGCTAACAAATAACATGATACCTAATTTCTTTAAACATTCTCTTTGACCTATAGCCAAATTTGGTTAAGACTTTTTTTTGAAGATCACGAACCCACCTATTTCACAAAACTAAAAAGAAAAACCTTGGTTAGAAAGGTCTTGAAATATATATATTTAAAAAAAATTATTCCCAATTTGGAGATTTAAAACAAAAATTATGGCCAATTGATTGGTTGGAAGTTAAATTAATTATTCAACTCCTAACCATTAAAGGTGGTTGCAAGGTAAGGTGGACCAATTCATATGGATAAATAGTCCATAAAAAGTCCATTCGGTAATGTTATAATTTTAATCTATTGTGATATCATTGTTTACATGGGGGATTAAAGGTGGTTAATAAAAAAATAAAGATTATGTGAATAAAAGACCAACTAGATGATTATTTAATATGCATGTTAAAAGAAAAAACATTAAAATCCATTAAATAATGAATATGATATGGGATTTTGAAAAGGAAAATTTTAAATTCACACCTTTTTTGGTTAAATTCACACCCTGGTCGTGCTTGTCTTGTTCTTAGAGCCTGCAGGTCTGTCGCATTTCTTGACCACGACGCGAAGAAAGGGTGTGAATTTAACCAAAAAAGGTGTGAATTTAAAATTTTCCTTTGAAAATAAGGTCCATTTTAAGGCATTTAAAAATTCGTATCTATTTTTGGGTTAAGATTTTTCTAACAATTTTTCTCTCTCTATGTTACATATATATATATATATATATATCATATATTGAATCCCTATAAGATAACCCAAACAAAATTGATAAACAAAAATGTGTTATATAATAAAGACCAATTCATATTTTTCAACTTCAAATGTCCAATACGAGCTATATTTGGAGGATATATGTTATAATTATCTTTGTAGATCTTTTTTATTCAAGTTGAGAATTTCAATTCAATGGCAAATTTGGTATAATGATGATTTCATAAACATGTTAACGCATGATAAACAAAAAATGGTCCATCTTATCTTGCAACCGCCCTTAAGGCATCCAATAAGGTGAAAGCACATTGAGGGGGGGGGGTGACTTGGGCAAGAATTTGTTTTTTAATTAATTATTTTAGGGGCAATTTTTCTTTCGTTTCATCTAGTGTTTTGATAAACACATAAAATGGATTTTTTTTACACAAGGCCTCTAACACAATTCTTGTTACTTTTCAAAAGAGAGCAAATGTTCAACAAATTTTTTTTTTTCACACTTACACTTGTTTGAATGAAAAACCTCATCCAAATGATTTTTGTGAAATTACATGAGTGAATTGAAATGGTATATATGATCAATTCACATCCAATTATTACTAGGTACTTCATGAATTTCCCACTAAAATAAACACTCAATCATTCCTTTCCTTAAGTAGTTTCCTTTCCATAAACATGTCCTCATTACCAAAAATTATGTGATAGATGAACTTCATGTTTTTAAAGGTTTTAATTTAGTTCTTAATGCAATAGTCATGTTGAAATTCAAAATAGGAGTAGGTCCATGTTAAATTTAGCCATGGAATGTGTGTAGCCATTTTTAAAATTATATGTTCATTATGAGAAATCAAGTTAATAAAAACCTCACTACCTTGGAACTAAATGTCTTTACAACTCATGTGCAACTATACTACATCTTTTCATGGGAATATATTGCATTTAAAAATATAAGGCCACATCTGAAATTCATAATTTTTTATTGTAATAACCTATTAGTTGTAAGAGGTACCCCTATACAATTGAAATATGCCCCACATATACAATTGTGGTCAATGTATTTTGACTTAATGCAAGTTGCACAAGAGTTGTTCTAAACAACTATCTTGCAATTGACTTATGGCCTTGGACTATACAATCGTGCCATGTTTGTGCATTGCCATCATGGCAATCACTAGCTAGCACACCCATTGCCATGTCATTCATGAGGTGATTATAAACAATTTTTTGACAACTAGTTTTCAACTACATAATTATATTGGTATGCAAGTAAATTTCAATTTGATATTTGAGTGGGATATGCAAAAGTAAGCAATGTGGTAGGAGTCACTTTGGTGCATACCCCTATTTAATTTCTATTGTGGTAATGATTACTTAAATTGACATTGAAATATTTAATGAACTTGTACAACAATGATCTTAATGTGTTATGGGAACACTTGGAAAATTTTGAAATGAATACAATGAATATTTAGCGCCCAAAATCACTTTTAAAACAATGTAACTAGTGTTTTTTTGTTGCTACAAGGTCTTTTTAGAAGACTTCAAATGATGTGAAAATGACTTTTTATCAGAATTTTTGTATAGATACGCCTTCATATTATAGTAGAATTCAACATTTTTTCAGTTCATAATAATTAAAATAATTTGAAAGTCAATTTGCAAATCATATTTTGTAAAATATTATGCTTTTAAAGACATAGTCCTTGGTCAAAATGGCTCCTATTAGCCAAATTGGACTTAGTAGTAAGTTAATAGATCTCCCCCTTTGCATCAATGACCCTCACTGCCTATGTTTGGTCTCCAAAAATTCAAGATGAACTAGAAAAGAAAGGATTTCTTTTTCAAAACATTTTGTGCACTTCTTGATCTCTTTGTGATGTACCATAATACTTGAACAACTTTAGCATAAATTAAACTATTTTTCATTTTGTTTAATTTTTGAGAAAATTTCAGCACTTTATGTCAAAAATTTCAAAAATCCAATCAAACCATTATAATATAACTTGTAGGCAACCAAATTCAAACTTTGCCCATGTCTAGGGAAGTAATGTTGAATGTGAACCATTTAACCACAAGGACAACATGAAGGATTTGATGTGAGGAAAACATCCATTTTGTTTAGAGGTTGACTTGTAAGATGTAATTTATAATGATGAAGGATTTGGAAAGGGTGAACTAAAATTTGATGATGACAAGTTCATGTTCTAGTTTGTGTCAGTGTGTTTGAAGATTTGGATTTTGGGGAGAAAGGTAAAGTTGAAATAAAACTAATTTGTTTAAACACACATGTCACTTTGTACAATTATTGATAACTTTCATTGTTTTTGTGCTATAGGACCTTGTTGATAATGTTTGAATACATCAACATCAAAGTTGTACATACAAAATAAAGCTTTCACAAAAAGGAAAATGGTGTTTGTGCTTGAAAATTATAGCCTATAAAGAAAATGCATGTGGTGTTATATAATTTTGCTAGGTTGTCAATAACTATTTCACTAAGTGTGTTGTTGTTTGTTGTGTAATGAACCAAAATAAACTATGCAAAAAGACAAATGCCAAAATAATAACTTAGTGAAGTAAGAAACCAAATATGGTGAAGTTTAATTTCAATGCTCCAATTATGTGATGCATTTTATTTTGATAATCATCATTGTGTGTGCAAATGTAGGTTGTAGTTTAATTTATAGTAATTCATAATGTGTTAAGTGTACATTGGATTTTAGTGATAAATTAATTTAAAGTTTTTATGTATGTTGCATTTTAATGATTAAGTTAGTTATAACAATCTATGTATGTTGTTTGTTGGAACAAAATTAGTGGCATAACTTGTAAAATAATTTTATTTAGGTTGAAAGTATGGACATCTAGATATCTTGTAGACCACATGTGACATTGAATATCAAAATTTAGAATATTTAAAAAGTAGACAAGGTGGAATGAAAAAATTGTGACTTGTTCGATCTAACAAAATAGAAGACATTTCATAAAATGGAAATATAATTTAAGTGTTCTAGATAATAATATTTGATTGTTGCAATTCATCAACTTTGCGATGACCCTTTGTATGAGAAGAGGAAAATATTTGCCATAAGTAGTTTGGGCAATAGATTTATAATCAAATTGAATTTCAATAGGAAGGAACAATTTTTAAAATGTTCATGTTATGTGTTTTCCAACCTTGAATGTCAACGCATATTTTTTCAAATCATTTTTTTGTTGTTTATTAATAGTGATGGAATGCACTTATGCATTGTGTATTACAATTTGGACAACTATGATGTGTGTGCAAGGTGTGTTGGACATGATGATGAATAATTGTGTCATGGCATCACAATAATTATAAAGTTAGTAATATATATATAGTTTCTATGAGTTCAATTCCATAAACATTAAATATCCATTGCAAATTAGTAGTTGTTTAAAAGTTCCAAAATATATTCCAAATTAGTAGTTTTGATTACAAAAAATACTTTGTTAATTGTTTAGTGGTTTATTTTAATCACAAATAGTTGCAAGTTAGCATCACAAATGTTATGTAGTTATTGAAGAGTATTATAGTGAAAAGATATGAAATACTTGCTAGTTTTGTGCCCAATTTCCAAACATCTCTAGTTATGAGAGGGTGTCCAAGCATGGGAATGTAGTTATGTAACAATACTCAAATATACATGCTTGTTAGTTTTTAGTGAGTTGATACTTAGTTGCTTTAATCCTTATTTTCTTTTTGCACCTTTAATTGTAAATTAGTTGCCATGAACATCAATAAATTTTGTTCATTGATATATGAATGAAAAATCACATAAACATTTCAAACATTTACATAAAAAACCTATTTAAACACCCTAGTTGCAACATAGTTGCACCTAGTTGCACATATTCTTAATAAATATATGGTTCTATATATGACAAGTTTTATTTGGTGCAACTTTGCAACTCGTTTGATATTGCACTCATCCCATAGAAATACCTTAAGTTGCAAGCCTCCATTCCAAAACACCTTATTTTTTCATAGTGGTTTTAAGTGGTACATCAAATTAACATTGATTTTTTTTTATGCATTTAGACAATAATGTTTATAATGTATGAAAATTAATCTAATGATCAATATGTAACACTCAAAAGCACTTTTAAAATAATGTAACAAATAGTGTATTTGTTGTTTAACAAACTTTTTAAAAGACTTAAAATTATTTGAAAATGACATATTTATGGAAAAATTTTAAATGTATCTTTACATAATAATATAATGACTTTAAAATAAATAAAAAGATGTTTATGTCAACTTGTAAATCATGGTTCTAAGGAAATTCCTTTTAAATAACCAATCCAATATTCTTGCCTCATCAGTTTAATTAGCTAGTTCATTACTCATAAACATTTGCACAAATCCTTATAAATTAAGTTACTTACCTAACTTAGCATACCTACCTACATTAGGCTAGGCCAAGTGGGTAGGTAACTAAACTAAACTAAACTAGATCAAGTAGGTAGTTAAACTAGTTAGTTGGTTGGTTAAGCTAGGCTAAAGATTGGTCAACATAGGTTATACCTATTTAACCTAATGTACTTATTTTTCTTAGCATACCTACCTAAACTAATGTACCTACCTAGCCTAACATACCTACCTAGGTTAAGCCATGCTAGGTGGGTGAGTAGTTAAACTAAGCTACACTAGGTAGGTGATTAAACTAACTATATAGGCTAGTTGGTTAATTTGGGTTAAGTGGGTAGCTAGGCTAGGCTAGGCTAGGCATTGGTCAATGTAGGTATGTTGGTAAGTAATATTATGTGGGTAGATGGTATCTTTTTACATACAAGTTCATTCCTATTCACCTACCTACAACCTATTTACCTACATACTTATTACTTATTTTCCTAGATAATTAGTAGTGTTATGTGAACCCTACCAATAGCCATGTGTGGTGGTCTCAATTTTCAAGAATTGCATCAAGGTTATTAGGGTGTGTTAAGGCTATTAGGGGTTTTTAGCAATTTCATGTTAGAGAGAGGAATGATGGGTGCACATGGTTATGTGGGGGATTTTACTTTTATTTTTTTGAAATTCGATTATTTTCTTCAACAAAAGTTAGTAATCATAGTTTTAGAACTTGAATTGTCTATTAGGGGTTTGTAAAGGGTTGGGGTTAAAAGCAAACACCAAAATTCGTAATGTTCGACAAAATGTTGGTCTTATTTTCATGTAAGCAAAGATGATTTGAGATTCTTGAAACAGTTAAGGGGTGTCAATGAAGGGCCTAATAGATATAAAGTGATTTTCAAGCATTATAAACGTGTAAGATTAATTCGATAAAACATAACAATTAAAATAAATAATGTGATAGGGTGGAAATGGCAACATGGATTTCATGATGAATGAAGTTTTTATTCAAGTTATGGATAAGCTCAATGAAGAGCTACAAATACATGTTCAGTCCTAGGCTATGCCACAATGATAGTTCATAATTATAGGAAATCTAAGATGCGTTGGATGATGCGAACTAAGTAATCCACCTTGCTTTTAGGAATTAATCAACGAATCCAACCATGCAACCAACGATAGTGTCCAATGTTGGGAATTGAATACCATGCAAAGATGGAAGTGTTTTCAATTTTGTAAAAACCTTCATAGATAGTCTTAGGTTCATCATTAGAAGCGGGGTCAATTTGTAACAAAAGTACCAAGGTATTAGAGTTTGGAAAAATGTGATAATACTAAGCTCAAGGGGGTTCAACTTTGAGACGAGGGCGCATTTTTCCCGGTTCAGGATCTTCATCATGAGGGTGTTGGGTTAGTGTCAAATCTAAGGACGACTCTTAGGGCGGTTCTTCATTCATTTGTGTGAGTCATGCGCGATGCCATGAATTCAAGGAAAGGAAAAAATCTTCAATCAAAATCAATTTAGCATGGAAAACTTGGTACATTAAGATGCGTGATTACAGTTTATAGGTCAAGGAAAAGGAGGGACAGACGTAAAGTAACGGTTTAAAACCATGGTAAAGTAAAACTTTAAAATCAATGGAAAAAAGGTTTAAGTAAAATTTGTTGGGGGGAAAATGAAAAAATGTGAAAATGATGTTTCTCCTTCACCTTCCAAGGGCCAACAAGCTTGGAACCTTCCATTGGCCACCAAGTTAGGGTCTTCCCTTGCCTCCTTCTTTCTCCTTCTCTTTAAAGGTGTGAATTTGGATCATTTAGCTCTTTCTTTTTGGACATAATTTCCAATTTGAATATTTGAAAACTTGTTCTTACAATTTTCCTCGGGAAGAGAAGAATGATTAATCTTAGTAGATGGTGGAAAGAGAGAGAATAGATTGGATGATAGTAGTACCTTTGAAATAATGGAAATGAGTATGGGTAGTTTTGGAGCTTGAAATCTTAAAGAAATTCCATAAGACCTCTCAAGTTTTGTAGCATATTTTTTTTTTGATTTAAATGAAGAGCTTGAAATTTGGTAGGTAGGTGCATCTTGTAATTAACTTTCCAATGAACTAATGCAAGCTAAACTTGAATAGAGTATGTGATGGCAACAATGTTTTAAATGATTAGACGTCTGCTGTCAAGTTGAACTTTTTGTTTTTGTGACACCCTCTCGGGTTCTATAGCACAATTTTTTACTAACTTAAGTGCAAAGCTTGAAATCTGGTAGACGTGTGTGCCTTGTAGCTATCTTTTTAATGAACTAATGCAAATTAGATTTTGATAACATACATGATGGGAACAATGTTTTGAGTGACCGGAGGTATGCTATCAAGTTGAACATATTATCAAATCCATAAAAGTTGGTTTAGATGGGTGACGATTTAACATAAAATTCTAGGATTTGGAAAATTTTGACTTATAAAACATATCTATCAATTCCAAATCATAAATTATGCATAGGAGGCAAATTATTTGTTTTCAACTACAAACATAATTTAATAATACACTTTGCGTTTTTTCCTTCACTAATAACATATGTACTTTCGAGTATAATCACCTCATAGAATTAGGAGTAGAGGGACAAAGAGTGACCTCACATGTTAGAAAATGTGAAATAAACACACATGTTCATGATTATAATACGTTGACAAATTTATATTATCTTTTTAATGTGTGATCATTAGTTAAAGATTTAATTTCTTATTACATAAGTGAAAGGTTCAAGTTTTCATACATGCAACCTATATACATGTTTAGGGGGTTAATTTAACTTAATGTTAGTTTAAATTAATGAGCTAGCTAAAATAGAGTATTGTAGAGTAAGGTAAGGTGGGTAGGTGGGTGGGTAGGTTGGTAGGTAGGTCAACATTAGGTAATCTAAGTTAGGTTAAATAGTTAAATTAGGTGACTAGGTTAGGCTAGGTTAAATATCTAAGCTGAGTTAGGCTAGGCAACTAAAGTAGGTGGGGTGTAGGTTAAGTAATTAAACTAGGCTACCTAGAGGCCATGTGCCATATCTATAATTACATGTTCATCATGTGTAGTTACATGTATAGTTGTATGCCTAGTCATATATGTAATCACGTGTTTGACATGACCACAATTATAAAATCATGGAATGAGATTTATAACCCATTCACATTTGTGACTAGATGGGTGCAAATATGTTCAAAGGAGCCAAAAACCATGTCATATAAAGATGAAAACTATAAATGTTTTGACATTTTTTTTGTTTTAACATTTTATAATTATGTTAATCATTTGAAGTTGTGTTAAATGACTAATATGAGTGTTGAGGAATTCAAATTAAAAATTCATTAAATTAAATTTTGGGTTTTGGTTTCAATAATGAACTCTTGAACTTAATCAATAGTTTTTTCATAAGTAGTTAATTTTGCAAAGGACTAGGGTAAAGGACTCTTTTAATGTAAAAATTTTAAATGAAGAAAAAAAAAGATGATAGTAACCTACTATCCCCATTCAAAAAACATTCACAATTTAAAAGTTATAGAGTTTGAAATTTTAGAAATTCAAAGTATGTTTCAAAATTTTAAGAATCCTTTATCACATGTAAATGAAGTGTAATGTACATGATGTATAAAACAAAGTTATAGTTTATGATAAAGAAAACAAAAATATAAAGTAGTTAGCATATTTTGGTATGATTCACAATTGGGTTCAAATTTTTTATGGTGCACCAAAATTCTGTCAAAATGTCTCCCTTTTTTGTACTCATTTGCCTACTCCTATTTGACCATGTAGAGACACAAAATGGATGATAGTGATGCAATTTAGAATTTTAGTGGTCAAAAAATGATAATATGATTTTTTAATATATTATGGAAACATGTGGTATGATTTGGAATGCATAAAATAAAAATAGAATACTCAAAAACATTCACTAAACATTACAATCTATAAAGACTTTTGCTTTTGGAGAGATTTTTTTAATGTGACATATTTTGGAAGAGATTATTTGTACATATCTTTACATAATAGTATGATGGGTCCAAGCATGGTAAATTAAACTACTCATGGTGCTTGCAACATAAATGGAAAGTAGCCATCAAGTAAACTTTGATGTATTGAACTTAAAAATATTATTGAAGATAATGTTTAATATGAACAATTCTTTGACTTTGTTACAATTGTATTTAACAACCACATGTTTAAAAGAGGTATAAGTAAAATTCATTCAAATATAAGCAAAAGTCACAACTTACAAAATAAGTTGCAAATAGATGAAATATTAGATTTTTGCTACTTTCAAGTTAATGATGGACTAGAATGTCTTATAAACTTCCATCTTTTTCCTATTATTATCAAAATGCATCAAACTTCTAATGTAAAAGTATGAAAAAATACAATATTCATCAATCAATTTTCAATCATACTCGATACTTAATTTTATTACACTAATTTTTTTTCAAATTTTGTATTCAACTAGAAATAAACTCAATGGAAGCATAGAAATTTTCATTATGACACTTAAAGATTATTTTAATCTACTTGTTTATAGTGTTTACATCAAAATTTGCCATATTGAAAAACTACATTTTAGGCAGGAAATTTTTTGTTGTAATTTACCATGTTTTCACCCTAATGTAACATTTGATTATTTTTTCAAAATATTCTAAAAATATTCCCAAAAAACACTTACCCAAAGTGGTGGGTGTGGTTCCTATTAACATACTCTTTTATTATTGAAACCCACCTAGATGAAAATATTGTCCACAACATTGTGGATAAGGCATGCAAAGACTTCAATTTTCATATTAAAACTAAAAACATTTTTAGGTTTACATGATTGCAAATGTATGTATTAATTCATGTTCATGAATTTTTGATGAATTTTTACAAGAACATTTTTAATATATCAATTTGTAACATTTGGATAAATTTCAAAGCAATCTAATGAATATATAATACTAAAAAACCATTTTTTAAACATTGTATTAAATTTTTTTAAATTCAATTTTAGCATTATTTAAACACTATTTGGCCAATCATGGGCTACCATATCAACATGTCATGATTTCAAAGGACTCTCAAGAAAGACTTTAAGGGTGCATTGTTGGCTCCTATTAGTTTGAATTTACCCACTTTATGAAACTAATTTAAATTCTTTGTTGAGTGTTTCAAATTGAGCCAAGTTGCATTTGATTCATTGGTGCATCAAGGTCCTAGATGGATTTTTTGCATATGTCTTATGCCAAAACATGTTTTTTTACAATTGATCATTTTGAATAGTAGTTAAATCAAACCCTTCACTTCTACCATTTGTAGTCACATAGGATTAATCATGGATGTCATGTTTGGCATAGTGTTGGGACTTGTTGCAAATTGTCCTCAATTAGATTAATTGGGCATTGCCACATGTAATCAATTTTGTGTTAATCAACTTTCTTAAAAAAAGAAAATTTGAAAATGCACATTATTTTGTGGTGGATTTAATAAATTGTCAAATCACATCAAAACACATTGATGATTCCATAAATCATTTTCTTACAACAATAAAATATTTTTTTCTTTCCACACTATGCACATTGATCACATTAACACAAAAACATTCTTGAATTTCAAATAGACTTTAAATTTCAGGAAAAAAATTAAGTTTCGTATTTTTAATAATTTGACTACTTTTTAGGTGTGGCTAATACTTGCTATTACTCAAAATAATTGAATGTCACAAAATTTCTTTTGCAAAAATTAAAGATGTGTACAATAAGTTCTTTATATGCATCTACATGATGCACTCCCAACTCCTTGAAGGACTCAAATGTGAGTCCAAGTGAAAGATAGCGGAAGAAGGAGGAGTCGGGATGCGCTCCCTAGCTCACAACACTTGGAGGGGTAGAGGGGCGTGTTGGAGCTCCAGGATGGGACTAGGAAGAATTGACAAGCTTATTCACTCACACGGGCCTGCACATAACCCACACAAAGTGGTTAGTGCTTAGTTGGAGCACCTTTGGTGCTGGGACAACCACGGGCAACACGGACACACAAGACTCACCACGGCCTGGACTTGGGGGAAGCCACCACCTTCCCCCTTATAGTATTCTCTGCGCCACGTTTCGGGGACTACATCCAAATGGCTCTTTTTCCCGGGACTCCCGGGACTCCCGGCCGGGAGTCCCGAAATC
>Ga0209208_10000943_pt1 | contig 39864 bp, 20 predicted proteins | sample S1TSphfallax_3_FD_187694 | JGI IMG/M metagenome (GOLD analysis project Ga0209208, IMG submission 187694) | Host-associated microbial communities from peat moss isolated from Minnesota, USA - S1T2_Fd - Sphagnum fallax MG (SPAdes) (version 2) | ecosystem: Host-associated > Plants > Peat moss >... | reverse complement strand
AGGAGCGGCTGGAGCAAGATTCCGTGGGTTGTTCGCTGCTGCGGACCTCGCACGCCTTCCACTCCGCGATGATGGACCCGATGCTCGACGAGTTTGAGGCGGAGGTGCGCAAGGTGTCGCTGAGCGCGCCGCGGATTCCCTATGTTTCCGGCGTGACGGGAACGTGGATCCTCGCCGAAGAGGCGACCGATCCCGGCTATTGGCGCGATCATTGCCGGAAACCTGTGCGCTTCGCCGATGCGGCCGGCGTTTTGCTTGGCCGGCCCGGCGCGGCGCTGCTCGAAGTAGGCCCAGGGAAGATGCTGACCACGCTGGCGCTGCAACAGCGCGGGCAAGGCAATACCCCCGTGATCGCTTCGATGCCGGAGCGTACGGCGGGAATCGATGCCGCCGGAAGCATGCTCGAAGCTATGGGCAAGCTGTGGTCCGTGGGTGTGCAGCCGGATTGGAAAGCTGTCTGGAACCGGGAACGCCGCCAGAGGGTGGCACTTCCGACGTATCCCTTTGAACGAAGGAAGCATTGGATAGAAGCTCCCTTTTCCGCGATAACTGTAATTGGCGCGCAACACGCTGCGGCAGTAGAACCGCCGGCAGCATTTCGAATTGAGAGTGATACCGCAATGCCTAACGTCTTAATCGCACCGGAAGTGGCAGTGGAACCAGTTGTGGAGCCGGCTCAGTCCCGGCGCGAGCGTTTGCAGCCGATCGTGGCCGGTTTGTTTGAAGAACTCAGCGGCATCTCCACGGGACCGGAGGCGTTCGAGACTTCGTTTCTGGAATTGGGCTTCGATTCGCTCTTCCTGACCCAGGTGACCCAGTCGTTGCAGCGCCGCTTCAAAGTAAAGGTAACTTTCCGCCAGATTGTGGAGCAGTACGCGAGCATTGAGGCGCTTGCGACGTATCTGGACAGCATTCTGCCCGCCGACGCGTTTCCGGCGGAGGCTGCCCCGGTCGCCGTCCCGGTCGCCGCGACGGCTGCCGTAAGCGCGCCCGCGACGGCAACCCCGGCATTCGCTCCCTCGGTTGCGCCGATCGCCTACGCTCCGGCAGGCGCCGGGATTGAGGCTTTGCTTCAGGCGCAGATGCAGGCCATGTCCTCGCTCTTTGCCCAGCAACTGGCGGCGGTGAGCGGAATGGCTCCCGCGCTTCCGGCGGCGCAGGTAAGCGCTCCGGCGGCGATTGCGCCGAAAATCGCTCCCGTTGCGGCCAAGCCGGCCCCGGTAGTCGCAAAGCCCGCCACAGCTCCCGCGGCTCCGAGCGGCGAGATCAAGGCCCACGGACCGTACAAGCCGGTGCAGGCGGGGTCGAAGGATGGGCTGACCGACGAGCAGCGGAACTACATTCAGGCGCTGATTGGCCGCTACACGCGGCGCACCGCCAAATCGAAGGAATACACCCAGAAGCATCGCGGCCATCTGGCCGATCCGCGCGCCGTGGCCGGCTTCCGGTCGATGTGGAAGGAGATGGTCTATCCCGTCGTCTCGAACCGCTCGGCCGGATCGCGCATCTGGGATCTGGACGGCAACGAGTACATCGACATCGTGAACGGATTCGGCGCGATCATGTTCGGGCATTCGCCGAAGTTTGTGAACGACGCGGTTCGCAAACAGATTGATCTGGGCGTCGAAATCGGCCCGCAGAGCTCGCTGGCCGGGGAAGTGGCGGCGATGATCTGCGAACTGACCGGCATGGAGCGGGTCGCGTTCTGCAATACCGGCTCGGAAGCGGTGATGGCGGCGATGCGCGTGGCGCGCACGGTGACCGCGAAGGACAAGATCGTCTACTTCACCGGCGACTATCACGGCACCTTCGACGAGGTGCTGCTGCGGGCCACGCCGAATGGAGCGGCCCCGATTGCGCCCGGCATCCTTACCGGCGGCGAGAGCAATATCGTCATTCTGGAGTACGGCGCCGAGGCCTCGCTTGACTACATCCGGACGCACGGCGACGAGTTGGCGGCGGTGATGGTCGAGCCGATCCAGAGCCGGCATCCGGAGGTGCAGCCGCGCGCTTTCTTGAAAGAACTGCGCAAGATTACCGAAGAAGCGGGTACGGCGCTGATCTTCGACGAGGTTGTGACCGGTTTCCGCGTGGCTTTGGGCGGGGCGCAGGAGTATTACGGGATTCGCGCGGACCTAGCCACCTACGGCAAGGTGATCGGCGGCGGCTATCCGATCGGCGCGGTGGCCGGCAAGCGCGAGTATCTGGATGCGCTCGACGGCGGCGCGTGGCAGTACGGCGACGATTCGGCTCCCGAAGCGGGGATGACGTTCTTCGCGGGCACGTTTGTGCGGCATCCGCTGGCGATGGCCGCGGCCAAGGCGGTTTTGGAGTATCTGAAAGCAGCCGGTCCGGCGCTCCAGGAGACGCTGGCGCGCAAAGTGGCCGCGGCAGCCAAGCGCGTCGAAGCCTGCTTCCACGATGCGGGCATGGACATTGCCGTACACCCTTGCGGGGCGTGGTTCATGTTCAGCCTGCCGTCGGAGGCGAAGTTCGGCAGCCTGCTCTACTACCACCTGCGCGAAAAAGGCATCCATATTCAGGAGAGCTACCCGGTATTTTTCACTACCGAGCACACCGACGACGACTTCGATCGCGTGGTGGCCGCGTTCCGCGAGTCGCTCCAGGAGATGCGCAAAGGCGGAATGCTTCCAGCGCCGGCGATCCCGGCGGCTGCCGCCGTTGTTGCGCCTGGAATGCATCCCGATGCGCTGTCGGTGACGCCGGCGACTGTGCCGATGACCGAGCCGCAGCGGGAAATCTGGCTGGCGGCGGGTCTGGGCGATGAGGCCAACTGCGCCTTCAACGAGTCTATGACGCTGGTGTTGCGCGGCAACGCGGACGAGGATTTGGTGCGGACGGCGCTCGAGACCGCGATGGCCCGCCATGATGCGCTGCGCTCGACGGTCGATCCCATCGAAGAATGCCTGCGCATCGCGCCCGCTGCCCCGATCCAGATTCCGTATGTGGACCTGAGCGCGCTTTCAGCCGAGGAACGCGCCTCGCTGATGGAGTCGCGGATTGCCGAGGAAGGCCGTTTGCCCTTCGACCTGACCAACGGTCCGCTGGTGCGGGCAACTTTGATCCGCAATTCGCCGCAGGAGCTGGCGCTGCTTTTGACCGGGCATCACATCGTCCTCGACGGCTGGTCGGCGAATCAACTTCTTGAAGAAGTGGGCGCGATTTACACCGGCCTCAAGCGCCGCGAGACGCCCGCTCTGGCCCCGCTCTTGCCGTTCAGCAGCTACGCGATGAAGGAGCAGCGCGATGCGGCTGGCGACGTGAACGCCGAGAACGAGCGGTTCTGGGTGGAGATTTTCAAAGGCCGCGCGCCGGTGCTCGATCTACCCATCGACCGCCCCCGTCCGGCGCTTAAGACCTATGCCGGCGCCACGCTCGATTCTTCTCTCGATGTGGAACTCTACCGCGACTTGAAGAAGGCCAGCTCGAAGCTCGGCTGCACCCTCTACGTCACGCTGCTCTCCGGCTTTCAGATTCTGCTGCACCGGCTCACGCGGCAGGCGGAGGTGGTGGTGGGGATTTCGACCGCCGGGCAATCGCTCTTTGAGGACGCCAGCCTAGTCGGCCACTGCGTTCACTTTCTGCCCATGCTGAGCCTGTTGCCCAAGGCGCTTACGGTCAAGGAGCATCTGACCACGACGCGCAAGCAACTGCTAGACGCCTACGATCATCAGGAGTTCACCTATGGGACGCTGTTGCGCAAGCTCTCGATTCCGCGCGATGCGAGCCGGCTGCCGCTGATCGAGGTGCAGTTCAATCTCGAAAAGCTGGGCGCCAACGTGCGCTTCGACGGCCTGGAGATCGAGATGCGCTCGAATCCCAAAGCTTTTGTGAATACCGACCTGTTTCTCAATCTGGTCGAGTCGGATCGCGGCCTGGATATTCACTGCGACTTCAACACGGATCTGATCGACCGGAGCACGCTGGAGCGCTGGATGCGCACCTACGCGACCATTCTCAAGGGGATGGCCGCGGACGCGAGCCGCGAAATCGAGAAGCTGGACGTGCTGGACGCGGCGGAGCGGAAGCTGATTCTGGAGGATTGGAACCGGACCGATGCGGATTTTGGACCGTTCGAGCCGGTTCACCGGAGCTTTGAGCGCATGGCGCAGGAGTTTCCGGGGCGGATTGCGCTCGCCTGCAATGGGATGGAATGGACCTACCAGCAACTGAACGAGTACGGCAATCGCCTGGCGCGGCATCTGCGCCGCAAAGGGATCGTGGAAGGTTCGGTGGTGGGTGTGTGTTTGGAGCGATCGAACGCGATGCTGGGCGCGGTGCTGGCGACGCTCAAAGCCGGCGCGGCGTATCTGCCGCTCGACCCCAATCACCCGGCCAACCACCTGGAAACAGTGCTGGCCGACGCGCAGGCATCGTTGCTGCTGACTCAGGAGCATTTGGCGGAGCGTCTGCACACCGAGGCGCGCGTGATTTGCCTGGACACGGAGCATGAGTTGTGGGCGCGGGAGAGCGGCGCGGACCTGAGCGGCGCGGCGGCTCCGGATGCGCTGGCGTATGTGATTTACACCTCCGGCTCGACCGGGCGGCCCAAGGGCGTGGCCATCGAACACGGCGCGCTGACGAACCTGCTGCGCAGCATGGAGCGGGAGCCGGGTCTGAAGGCGACCGACACGCTGGTCGCCGTGACCACGCTTTCCTTCGACATTGCCGCGCTCGAGCTGTTCTTGCCGCTGATCGTGGGTGCAAAGCTGGTCGTCGCCACGCGCGATCAGGTGGTGGACGGCTTCCGGCTGCTGGAGCTGATCGAGCGATCCCAGGCGACCGTGATGCAGGCGACTCCGTCCGGATGGCGCATTCTGCTCGAAGCCGGCTGGAAGGGCGAGCCGGCGCTCAAGGTGCTGTGCGGCGGCGAGGCTCTGCCGCGCGACCTGGCGGATTCTCTGCTCTCGGTCAGTGAACAGGTTTGGAACGTCTATGGGCCGACGGAGACGACGATCTGGTCCTCGGCGACGCGTCTGGCCAAGCGGCCTGGGCCGGTGCCGATCGGGCCGCCGATCGCCAATACTCAGTTCTATGTGCTGGACGAATTCCTGGAGCCGGTTCCGGTTGGCGTGACGGGAGAGCTGTTCATCGGTGGGGCGGGTCTGGCGCGCGGATACTGGTTGCGTCCGGAGTTGACGGCGGAAAAGTTCCTGCCCAATCCGTTTGGGGCCGGAAGAATTTACCGCACGGGCGATCTGGCGCGGTGGCTGCCGGACGGACACATGGAACTGCTGGGCCGCACCGATTATCAGGTGAAGGTACGCGGATTCCGCATCGAATTGGGCGAGATCGAGTCGGTTCTGGCCAGCCATCCGGCGGTTCGCGACGCCGTGGTCATGGCGGTCGAGGCCGGGCCGGGAGACAAACGGCTGGCGGCCTGGGTCGATTCGGCGCTGCCGGAACCGCCCGAAAACCTCGCCGAGCAACTGTTTACGTTGCTTTCGGTGCGGTTGCCGGAATACATGCGTCCGGCGGCAATTACAGTAATGCTTGCTTTGCCACGCACTGCTAACGGTAAGATAGATCGTAAGACTTTGCCGGCTCCCGCTTTCGCCGGAGGAGTGCGCGAGCGGAAGTTTACCGCCGCGGAAACACCGCAACAACAGAAGCTGGCGGCGATCTGGGCCGATGTTTTGAAACTCGAAAGAGTCAGTGTTACGGACTCGATCTTTGAACTGGGAGCTGACTCCCTTTTGGTTTTCCGGATTTCGTCCCGCGCGGCGCGGGAAGGATTGCACATCAACCCGACGCTGATACTGCAAACCCGGACCATTGCCAATCTCTCCGCGGCTCTTGAAACGGCCGCCGTAAAGTCGGAAACCGGTACAACGATTACAGCCGTCTCTCGTGACCGCTACAAGAGACCTCGGGCGTGACCATGTCTTTGTCGAAAAATGAGGGTGTTCTTCCGGTCAGGGAGGGGTCCGACGAGGCAAGCAATGTGTTTGTCTTGCCGGCGACGCCCAACCAGACGCGCTTCTGGTCCCTCGACCAGTTGCGCCCGGGCAATGCCGCGCTCAATATGCCATTGGCGTGGAGTTGCCGGGGAGAACTCAATCCGGATCTGGTAGCTGAGACTTTGGCGGAGCTGGTGGTCCGGCATGAGTCGCTGCGCACGACCTTCGACCTTGTGGAGGGAAAGCTCAGCCAGATCATTCAGCCGCCATACCGCGTTCCCGTGCCGCTCGACGACCTGAGCCACCTGGAGCCGGAGGTTCGCAAGGAGCGGGCCGACGCTTTAATCCGGAAAGAATCCCGGATCCGGATGGACATGAAGCGCGGGCCACTTTTTTTCGCGCGTCTGCTTCGCCTGGCCTCCCGCGAGCACATTCTGCTCATCACCATGCATCACAGCATCTGCGACGGGTGGTCCAACGGGATCGTGCTACGCGATTTCGCCGCCATTTACGATGGCCTGGTACGCCGTCAACAGCCCGATCTGCCTCAGCTCGACATTCAGTACGGAGACTTCGCGGTTTGGCTCGAAGACTGGAGAACCGGCAAGGAGCACGAGGAGTCGCTCGCATACTGGCGGGAGACGCTCGGCCGGGATTTTTCCCCAATCCAGCTCAACCACGATCCGCCAACCGCCACCACGGAGATCCAGGCCGACATCGAAACGCTGCTGCTTCCCGAGCGATTGGTGCAGCAGGCTCGCGATTTTTGCGCCAGCGAGGGCGTTACGCTGTACATGCTGCTGCTGGCGGTCTTCGCCACCGAGATTTTCCGGCTGACGGGCCAGCCGGACATCCTGATCGGCTCGCCTGCTGCCAATCGCAAGCCGGAGACGGAGAACCTGATTGGCTCCTTCGCCAATCCCCAGGTGATACGGATTCGGCTGGAGCCCCGCGCCAGCTTCCGCAAGGTGCTCGACGCGGTGCGCGCCTGGACGCTCGGCGCAATCTCCCATCAGGTGCTCCCCTTTGAAGATCTGGTCGACGATCCGTTTTTTTCCGGAGAGCGCAACCATATCCATCCGCGCTTGTATTTCCTCTACCAGAAAGCGTTCATGCAGGCGCAGCGCGCCGCCGGCCTGGACATTGCTCCGATTCCGTCGGTCAGCCCAGGCACCACGTTCGAGCTGATGCTGAGCATTGTGGAGCGAGCCGAGGGTCCGCGACTTCAGCTCGAATACAATCCGGAATCGTTCCAGATACCGACGATCCAACGAATTTTGAGGATGTACGCGCGCATTCTCGAAGCCGGCATTCAGAATCCCGCCCGTCCGGTCGAGGAGCTGGAGATTCTCGACGAGGCGGAGCGGCATCTGGTTCTGGAAAAGTGGAACCGCACGAGCCGGGAACTGGGAGCTTTCGCGCCGGTACACCGGCTATTTGAGCGTATGGCGGCGCAGACGCCGAACCGGGTGGCCGTTGTCTGCGGAGGAGAATCCTGGACCTACCGGCAACTGAACGAATACGGCAATCGCGTTGCGCGCCATCTGCGCGGGCAGGGCGTGAGCGAAGGTTCGCTGGTTGCGATCTGCGTGAGCCGGTCGCGCGAGATGCTGGGAGTCGTGCTGGGCGTACTCAAAGCCGGCGCGGCCTACCTGCCTCTCGATCCGGCGTATCCCTCCGACCGCATCAACGCGATTCTGGCCGATGCGGAAGCCACGCTGCTGTTTACCGAAGAGAAGCTGGCGGAGCGTTTGCGTGTCAACTCGCCCACCGTTTACCTGGACAAGGAACAAGGTTCGTGGTCGCAACTGAGCGGCAACGATCTGGAGGTTGAATCCGGGCCAGGGTCTCTGGCTTATGTGATTTACACCTCGGGATCGACTGGCAAGCCGAAGGGCGTGGCGATCGAACACGGCGCGCTGACCAACCTGCTGCGCTCGATGGAGCGGGAACCCGGACTGAAGGCCAGCGATGTGCTGGTTTCGGTCACCACGCTCTCGTTCGACATTGCCGCTCTGGAGCTGTTTCTGCCGCTGATTGCCGGCGCCCGGCTGGCGATCGCCACCCAGGACACGGTGCGGGACGGGTACAAGCTGCTGGCGCTGCTCCGGGAGACGAACGCGACCGTGCTGCAGTCCACTCCGGGCGCCTGGCGCATGCTGATCGAGGCCGGCTGGCATGGGCAGCCGAAATTGAAAGTGTTGTGCGGCGGCGAGGCCATGCCGCGCGATCTGGCGGACACGCTGCGCATGTACAGCGACGACGTGTGGAATCTGTACGGGCCGACGGAGACCACCATCTGGTCCTCGGCGACGCGCGTCGGCCCCGGCGCGGTGCGTATCGGGCCGCCGATCGCCAACACCCAGTTCTACGTGCTGGACGCGCGGCTTCAGCCGGTCCCAGTTGGAGTAACCGGGGAACTGTTTATCGGAGGCGCGGGTCTGGCGCGCGAATACTGGCGGCGTCCTGAGTTGACCGAGGAGAAATTCCTGCCCAACCCCTTCGCTCCGGGACGCATTTATCGCACCGGCGATCTGGCCCGCTGGCGTGCCGACGGTTACGTCGATTTGCTGGGCCGCACCGACCATCAGGTTAAGGTTCGCGGATACCGGATCGAACTGCTGGAGATCGAGACGGTTCTCACCGGGCACCCGGCGGTTCGCGACGCCGTGGTGGCCGCCGTGGACAACGGTTCCGGCGAGAAGATGCTGGGTGCGTGGGTCGATCTTCAGGTCGCTTCCCCTCCGGGCGACCTGGTCGAACAGCTTCAAGCGCTTTTGACCCGGAAACTGCCGGAATACATGGTGCCGTCGAGCATTTCCGTCCTGCCGGCGCTGCCGCGCACCGCCAACGGGAAGATCGATCGCAAGAACCTTCCTCAGCCTCAGTTTCTGAATCCATCGGAACGTCAGATCGTCGAGCCCAAGAATGACGCGGAGCGGAGGCTGTTGACGATCTGGCAGTCCGTGCTTGGCGTGGAGGGCATCAGTGTCAGCGCGAATTTCTTCGAGCTGGGCGGCACTTCGCTGATGATTCTTCGCCTCATCGCCAAGGTGAACACGGAATTTCAGTCGCTTTTGCCGATTCCGATCATTTATACCGCGCCGACGATCGAGAAGATGGCCCGCGTCCTGTTCAAGGAAGAGAAGGACTTTGTTCTGGCTCTGCAGCCCAACGGCCAGCAACCGCCGTTGTTCATGATTCAGTCCTACCATCTCTATCGCACGCTGCCGGCGGCGCTCGGCGCAGACCAGCCCTTCTACGGCGTACGGGAGCTGGAACTGCAAGACCGGGAGTTCCCGTACACGCTGGACAGCCTGGTGAAGGCGTATGTGGCCCATATTCGCGAGGTGCAGCCTCAGGGGCCATATTATCTGAGCGGTTTCTGCTTTTTCGCGCTGCTGGCCTTTGCCGTGGCCGGCGAACTGGAACGGCAGGGCGAGGAAGTTGCCTTCTTGGGCTTGATCGACGCCAATTGCCCGTACTATTGGCGAAGTCAGAGCACGGATGCGGGCCGCTGGCAGCGCTACAAGACGGTGCTGCTGCATACGGGCAGCGAGATCAGCAAGCTCGATCCGATGTCGCGAGTCACGCACCTGACGCGGTTCGCGGCGAAAAAAGCGTGGAACCAGCTGTTGGGCTTTTCGCTGTGGGTGCGCACCGGCGTCTACAGCTACTTCATGGAGCGGAAAATGCGACTGCCGTGGCCGTTGCGCAACAAGGCGATGGTGACCAGGGTGGCCGCCCGCATGCACCGGCCGGGGCCGATCCGCGCCGACATCTTCCTGTTTCCAGCCATGGACCAGCCGTACCCCGTTGGGTTCGACACGGCGCTGGGATGGACGGAGATGACTTCCGGGCATGTCAAGACGATTTGGCTCCGGGGCAACCACGAGGACATGTTCCTCGAGTCGAATATCGATGTCATGGCTCAGAAGCTGCGCCAGTCCATGAACGAAGTGATGGTGTCTTATGCCGCCTCGCAGGGCAAATCCGTGCCGTAGCCCCCGAATCCGGGCTGCCGCGGAGGTAGCCCGGCGGAGGTAACAAGAAGGAGATTTACCGATGTCCACAATGTCCACGATGACAACCGCCGATTTCTCGCTGCAAGACTGCTGGATCGATACCGGTCACGGGCGGATCGGCGAGGATTTCGATGCCCGGCCGTTCGAGTTTGCGCATAGTCTTACCGACCATCCGCTGCTTCAGATTCCGAGCCTGATGGAGCTTGCGACGCGAACGGTGAAGTCGCGTCCGGAAAATCTCTACTACGACATGGGCGAAATCCGGGTCGATCAGCGTTGGGACGAGATTCCGGAGCGTCCGTTTTCCGCCATCGAGAGCATGCAGCAGATTCAGGACTGCGGCGCATGGTTCCTGTTCAAGAAAGTGCAGCAGGATCCCGAGTATAAGGACCTTCTGGGCGAGGGATGGCGCCGGATCAAGGCGCAGTTGGGCAAAGATCTGGACTCTCGCATTTTGCGTGAGGACGCGCTGATCTTCATCACCTCGCCGCGGCGGATCGCCACCTATCACATCGATCGGGAGTGCAGTTTTCTGCTCCAGATTCGCGGCACCAAGAAGCTGCACGTCTTCGACCGCAACGACCGCGATGTGCTCCCCGAGGAAGAGCTGGAACGTTTCTGGACCGTGGACAAGAACGCGCCTCGATACCGGCCGGAGTTGCAGGGACGCGCGACGACCTACATCCTTCGCCCTGGGGTGGGGGTGCATATCCCGGTCAACTTCCCTCACTGGGTCGAAAACGGCGACGATGTTTCGGTCTCGCTCAATGTGAATGTGCAATTCAAGGATACGCTGCGCGCCAATGTCTATCGCGCCAACTATCTGCTTCGCCGGCTGGGTATGAAGCCGAATCCGCCGGGCAAGTCGAAGTTTGCCGATAGCGTCAAGGGGCATGCGATGGTTCCGGTGATGGCGGCCAAGCCGCTGTTGCGCCGCTTCAAGGGATTTCTCGCGGGTCGGGGCGCCTAGCTTTACGATCGGTCCGCGCCCCGCGGATTGCAGGTTTCGCCCTTGGAAGCGGGCCGATCCGGCTCGTCGCGAAGAAGGAGAAAGAAGCGCGAATTGCACGCGCTCCTCCGCAACCGAAGCGCTATTGCGGCACCCAAATTGGTTGCCATTCGTTCCCCGAAATCGGTCGCGTTGTTCCCGGTTTTTGTCGCAACGATCGGGGCATTTTCCCCCGTGCGTTGTTTTCCGAACAGCGGCGGAGATCGCGTGGAAGCGGAATTCCGCCGTCGTGCTCAATCGGCAATTCGATAGAAGCGACGGCTTTCGATTGCGAATTGCAAGGCAGTTCTACTCACCCGAGTCGTCAAAACGGAAGAGATTCGTCGATTCCGTTCTTCTCACCCGGACACAGGTTTCGAGGTCGCCTCATGAACGCAGCGCTTGTCGAAGAACTCCGCATTGTCCTGGTTTCGCCCAATGTCTCCGAGCAAATGGGTGGGGAAGCGATCAAGGCGCTTCACATCTATCTTGAACTCAAGCGCCAGGGCATTCAGCTGCATCAGGTCACCCATGAACGGGTGCGGGACGAACTTGCTCGCAATTTTCCGGAGATGGAAGTCTCCCTGGTCAAGGACAGCAAGCTGCAGCGGTTGCTCAACCGTATCGGACCGCTGGCTCCATTTCTGAACCTCGTCTTCCTATGGCATGCGACGCGGCTGGTGAAGCGGGTTCTTCAGGAGCATCCGAATTCGGTGGTCCACTTCACCTCGCCAGTATCGCCGGTGCTGCCGTATTTCCGTTTGCCCGGCGCCAAAGTGGTGATCGGTCCGCTCAACGGAAACATTCATTACCCGCCGTCGTTCCGGTCGCAGGAGCCTGCTTCCTACCGTCTGCGCCGTTGGCTGCACCCCTTTCTTCAGTCGATCAATCGCTACGTCATTCTGGGCAAGCAAAACGCCGACGCCTTGCTGGTCGCGGGCGGCGAACGCACCTACCAGTCTCTGCGCATGTGCGGTTGCCGGGATGAGCAGTTTGTGGACTCGATCGACAGCGGCGTACTCGACAGGCTGAACGCGGCGCCGCGCACCACGCATAGCGGAGTGAATCTCCGCTTCTTCCAGAATGGAAGGCTGGTGGAGCATAAGGGAACCGATCTGGTCATCAAGGCCCTCAAGAAGACGCGCAACCGGATCGAATTCGACGTGATCGGCCGCGGACCGGAACTGCCCAAGCTGAAGGCGCTCACGGCCAAACTCGCACTCGAGGACCGGGTCCACTTCATCGAATGGATTCCCGATCACAGCAAGGTGGCCGAGTTGCTCCGCCAGTATCGGGCATTTGTCTTTCCCAGCCTGGCCGAGGCCAACGGCATCGTGGTGCAGGAAGCCATGATTATGGGGCTGCCGGTGATTGCGCTCAACTGGGGCGGACCCGCGCTGCTGGTCACTCACGAAACCGGGGTCCTGATCGAACCCGTGAGCGAGGAGCATGTGGTCGGCGAACTGGCCAAGGCCATGGATCTGCTGGGAGAATCAGGCGATTTGGCGGAGCGGATGTCGATTGCCGGACATAGGCGGGCGCTCGAAGGCGGCTACCTGTGGTCCGGGGTCATCGGCAAGTGGATCGACGTCTACCGCAAGATTGGGAAAGCCCACGTGAACGAGTCCCATTCGGTCCCCATCTAGGGCTGTTTCGGATTTCGGCCCGCGAGTGCGCTTCCACTGCGCGCCATGGCTTTCGATGGCGTTCCCGGCACCCAAATGCGCGGTCTTGCCGGACGGTCTGGCGCCTCCTGCGCCGAGGCGGCCGATTGCAACGAAGTGGGCAGACCGACTAGCCCTTTGGTCGTTTGCTCCGGGGATTCGGTTGATTTAGAGTAAGCTCAAACAGGACGGCGATTCGGATGTTTGCGCCGCCGACGGGCTGGAATCGTTCCAGCTTCTTTGTTTCGAAGGCCGGCGCGCGACTGGAATCCGGTCTTGCGCCTCGCTATCCGGGGCAAACGTCCGCGGGACGCGCATGGGCCGGCCGCACACCGGGCAAGTCCCGATCCCAAACTGAAAACCACCAAGCGAAAGCGAGTTTGCCATGAACGAACTGTTGAGTCCCGAGTATCTCCAAAAGCTGGAAAACCTGGCGAAGGAAAAGGCTGAGGAATACAAGAACAACAAGCCGTTTTCGCACATGTACTTCGACAATTTTCTGCCCGAGGCGGCGGCCGAGGCGGCCTTGCGGGATTTTCCCGAGCCCAAGCAACTGGCGTGGAGCGAGTTCAATTCGCCGACGGAGCGCAAGCTGGCTTTCGACGTGGTCGAAAAACTGCCCGCCGCCGTGCGCGATGTGCTCTACTTTCTCAACAGCCGCCCCATGCTCCAGTTTTTGGAGGTTCTAACCGGCATTGAGGGCGTGATCCCGGACCCGTATTATGTCGGCGGAGGCCTGCACCAGATCAAGCGAGGCGGCAATCTGGAGGTGCATGCCGATTTCAACTGGCATGCCAAGCTCAAGCTCGACCGCCGCATCAATGTGCTGATCTACATGAACAAGGACTGGAAGGAAGAGTACGGCGGCCATTTCGAGCTGTGGAACAAGGAAATGACCCAGGCGGAGCAGAAAATTCTGCCGCTGTTCAACCGCTGCGCCATCTTCAGCACCACCAGCACCTCCTTTCACGGACATCCGACGCCGCTCAACTGCCCGCCGGACCGCACACGCAAGTCGATCGCGACCTACTACTATTCGCATGGGCGCCCCGAAGAAGAAGTGAACGAAAGCCACTCAACCCTCTTTCAGCAGCGGCCGGGCGCGGCGCGCCCAGTGCGCGACGCGGTGAGCAAAGTGATTCACGCCGTCACTCCCCCCATCCTTGTGGATGCCATACGCAAAGTGAAGAACTGACACGGCCGCTCTTTCAAGCCCGCTCGTCGTATGGGAGCTCAATGCCGGCACTGGATTATTTCCAGCAGGTTTATGTGATCAATCTCCCGCATCGGCACGATCGCCGGCGGGAGATGGCGGAACAGTTGGCAAGGATTGGGCTTGGATTCGAGAGTCCGCCGGTGCATCTGTTTGCGGCGTTGCGGCCGGACGATGCCGGCGCATTTCCAAGTATCGGGGCGCACGGCTGCTTTCTGAGCCATCTTGGCGTTTTTCGCGACGCCTGCGAGCGCGGCTACGAGCGAATTCTGATCTTTGAAGACGACCTGGATTTTGCCCTGGATTTCCATGCGCGCATCGAAGGCGTTGTTGCCGCCTTGCAACAGGAAGACTGGAGTCTTTTCTACGGCGGTTACGATTTCCGTTTCCCCGTCTCGGTCGAACCGGGCCAGACGCTTCTGCGCGTGTTTCCTCCCCAAGCCGTCTGGTCGGCGCATTTTGTGGGATTTCGCGGAGAGGCCATTGGCGAGATCCGGCAGATGCTGGAAGCGATGCTGACGCGCCAATCCGGAGACCCGCGGGGCGGCCCGATGCATGTGGACGGCGCCTATGCCTGGTATCGCAAAGAATCTCCCGCCAAAGCCACGTTCCTGGCCGTGCCGCCGCTCGGCTACCAGCGAAGCTCGAAAACCGACATACACTCCCTGAACTGGTGGGATCGCGTGGCGGGAGCTCGACATGTGATGAGCCGGTTGCGAAGACTTAGAAACATTTTCAAGCGAAAGTTACCGGCTCTGGATAAGAAGCGCAATCGCTGAGCATGGCGTCGCCGCGGGGAAGCCCCTTCCGCGCGAGACGACGCCTAATTCGAGGCCCCCGCTTTCTCGATCGCGTAGGTTGCGGCGCCCACCGCGCTTTGGGTGTGATTTGCCGCCGTGGCGATCGACTTGACGGTCTCCGTCGCGGTTACAGCGATAGGCGAGGCGTAACGGGTCGAAGCCGTTGTGGGGGTTGCTCCGTTGGTGGTGTAGTAGATCGCCGCGCCCGGAGTTTTGCTGGTAAGCGTCACCATCTGCTCGGCGGAGTATGTGCCGGACGCGACCGAGAATGCGGGCGAATCCGCCGGCGTTTCGATCGTGTACTTGGCCGTCGATACCGCACTGGTTGCTTTTCCCGGAGCGGCCGCAACCACCTTTACGGTTTCGGTGGCACCAACTTTGATCGGTCCCGTGTACTTGGTGGAAGACGCGGTGGGCGTTGTTCCGTCGGTGGTGTAGTAGAGGGTCGCGCCGGCGGTCGCGTCGGTGACGGCGACTGTCTGCGCGGTGGCGTAAGTTCCGGCGGCCACCGACAGGGCGGGCACCGCGGCAGTTTCCATGATCGTGTACTTCGACGCGGCAACCGCGCTTTGCCGATACCCTGTCCCCGCGGCGATGGCCTGGATGGTCTCCGACGCGCTGACGGAGATTGGGCCGGTGTACTTGGTGGAAGAAGTGGTTGGCGCGGTTCCGTTGGTTGTGTAGTAGATGCTGAGACCCGCAACGGAATCCTTGAGGGTAACGGTTTGCGTTGCGCCATACGAGCCGGCGGCGACGGAAAACGTGGGTGCCGGCGCGGCGGCCTCGATGGTGTAAGTCGCGGAGACGACGGCGCTGTAGGGGACGCCGGTCTCAGCGGCGACAACCCGGATCGTCTGGGTCTTGCTCACCGTAATGGGGCCGTAGTACCGGTTTGACGAGGCGGTCGGAATAGTCCCGTTGGTGGTGTAGAAGATCAGAGCGCCGGGGGTGGAATCGGCCATGGTGACGGTTTGCGCTCCGGTGTAGGTTCCGGTCGGAAGCGAGAGGGTCGGCGTCGCCAGAGCGGTTACGACGGTGTAAGCCGCGGAGGCGACGGGGCTGTTGAAGTAGCCGGGTTTGACGGCGATGGCTTGAAGCGTCTGGGAAGCGGTGAGGGTAATGGGACCGGTGTATTGGTTGGACTGGGCGGTTGGCGTTGAGCCGTCGGTAGTGAAACAAATTGTTGCGCCGGATTGCGAATCGGAAATTGTCACCGTCAGCGATCCCGCGTAGAGCCCACCGGCTTTCGAAATCTGCGGCTTCGCCACGGTGGCGCCGATCGTGTAGATTGCGGTCGAGACAGGGCTCGAACCCTTCCCGGCCTTGATGGCGATGGCCTTGACGGTTTCCGTCGACTTCACCGTGATGGGGCCGGTGTACTTGGTGGAAGAAGCGGTTGGCGTGGCACCGTTGGTGGTGTAGTAGATGGTGGCGCCGGCCGCCAGTTCGGTGATCGTCACCGACTGGGCGGTCGTGTAGGCCCCGCCGGCCGGGGAGAACACCGGAGCGGTCAATGCCGCTCCGGTGGTTCCGCCAGCCGTGCTGGTGTAGGTCCAGGTCAGGATGTTCTGGGTTGCCGTCTTGCCGCCCGTGCCGCCGGTGAAGCCGACCCAGGCAGTGCTCCCACCCACCATCGAGGGGATGTTGACGGGGAAGACTTCGGTCACACTGCCGTTGGTCGCGGTGTCGGTCAGAGTCATCGTCAGGTTGGTTCCGTCGTAGACCAGGTGCGCATGCATGATGTCGCCGCTGTGCAGGTTGATCGCCGTGGAAGTGAGGTCGGTGGAAGGCATGGTCGGAGCGGCTCCATCCGTATAGATACCGGTGGAATCGTTGCCTTCCCCGGCGTTGTTGTGCAGGTCGAACTTGATGGCGACGCTCTTGCCGATTCCCTCGTATCCGAGGCTGCCGCCGTTGTTGCCCACAGCTTTGGCGCTGTCGGCCTGGATGGTGAAGGTCATGCCGTCGGCATTGGCGTCAAGCTGCTGGAAGGTGAAGTCGGTAACGAAGTTCTGTACCGGCACCTGAGCCGCGTACCACGCCGAGCGGGCTTCCGCGCCGCCGCCATCGGTTACCTGAAGCATACCCGTGGAGGTGACGGTGGCGCCGCCGTTGAGGTCGAACAAGCCAGCCGCGAATCCGCCGCTCGCCAGGCTGATGTAGGTGGCCGGCGTCAACGTCAGCGTATAAGCCGCCGAAGCCACCGAACTGTTGGTGTAACCGCTCTCGACCGCCATCGCCTCGATTGTCTCCGTGGCGCTCACCGTGATCGGGCCGCTGTAGACAGCCGACGACGTGGTGGGAGCGGTTCCGTTGGTGGTGTAGTAGATGGTGGCTCCCGCCGTCGCGTCGGCGATGGCGACCGACTGCACCGTCGCGTAGCTGCCCGCGGCGACCGAGAACGTCGGAGCCGGCAATACGGGAACGATGGTGTAGGCTGCCGCGGCTACGGGACTGGGGGCGTACCCGGTTGCCGTCGCCATGGCCTGCAGAGTCTCCGTCGCGGAAACCGTGATCGGTCCGCTGTAAACGCTGGAGGAGGTCGTGGGCGCAGTTCCGTTGGTGGTGTAGTAGACGGTGGTGCCCGCGGTTGCCGCCGCGCCGCTCTTGACGGCCGCCGTTTTCACCGCGGACGAGGACGGAGCGGTTGCCGAAATCGTTACCGTCTGAGCGGTGGTGTAGACTCCAGGCGCCAGCGAGAACGAGGGTGCCGGCAGGGCCGGGGTGCTGATCGTGTACGCCGCGCTGGCTACCGCGCTGGTGTTGTAGCCGGTCTCGACGGCAATGGCTTCGAGCGTCTCCGAGGCGGTTACCGCGATCGGGCCGCTGTAGAGCGTGGACGAGGTGGTGGGCGTTGTCCCGTTGGTGGTGTAGTAGATCGACACGCCAGCGGTGGTATCGCCGATGGCCACCGACTGCGAGGACGTGTAGGCGCCGGGCGCCACGCTGAAGGTTGGGGTGGCCGCTGTGGGGGTCGTCGCTCCGGTTCCTGTGGCGATGAAGGACCAGCTCAGAACTTCCTGAGTGGACGTTTCTCCGCCGCTGCCGCCGGTAAAGCCGACGTATGCCGTGTTGCCGCCCACCAGACTCGGAATATTGACCGGGAAGACCTCCACTACCGCGGCGGAAGTCGCCGTATCGGTCAACGTCATGGTCAGGTTGGTTCCGTCGTAAGCGAGGTGCGCATCCATCACATCGCCGCTGTGGAAGTTGATCCCGGTGTTGCTGAGATTGACCGAGGGGACCGTAGGAGAAGAGCCGTTGGTGTACAAGCCGGTCGAATCGGACCCCTCGCCGTCGTTGCTGAAGAGGTCGAACTTCACGGCGACGCTGTTGGCGATGCCACCGTAGCCGAGGGCGCCGCCATTGGTGCCCACAGCCGTGGGGCCGGCGCCTTGAATCGCGAAGGTCATACCGTCGGCGTTGGCGTTCAGTTGCTGGAAGGTGAAATCGGTCACGAAGGCCTTGACGGGGACTTGCGTCGCGTTCCAGGCCGATCTTGCCTCCAGGGAGCCCCCGTCGGTCACTGCCAAAATCCCCGCCGAGGTCACTGCTGCGCCTCCGTTGAGATCGAGAGCCGGGGCGGCGAAACCGCCTTTGGCGATGTTGATGTACGAGGTGTTCCCGCTGATCGTGTAGGCCGCTGTCGCCGTCGGGCTGGTGGTATAGCCGGTCTGCGCCGCGAAGGCTTTGATGGTTTCGGACGCGCTCACCGTGATCGGGCTGCTGTACACCATGGCGGCCGTGGTGGGGTTGACGCCATCGATGGCGTAGTAGACCGTCGCGCCCGCCTGCGATTCGCCAAGAGTGACCGTCTGTGTGCCGCTGTACGTTCCAGGAGCCACCGAGAAGGTCGGAGTAGGCACATACGGAGCGATGAGATACGAGGCGGTTGCGATCGCGCTGTTGGTGTAGCCGCTTCCGGAGGCCATCGCCTTCAGCGTTTCCGTCGCGCTCACCTGGATTGGACCGCTGTAGACCGCGGAGGCGGTCGTCGGCGTGGTTCCGTCGGTGGTGTAGTAGATCATCACGCCCGCGGTCGCTTCACCGATGGCCACCGATTGCGTTGTGGGGTAGGAGCCGGAGGCGACGCTAAAGGTGGGCGTGGCCAGCACTGGAACGATCGCGTAGGTGGCCGACGTTACCGGGCTGTTGGCGTAATTCGATTCCACCGCGATCGCCTGCAGCGTTTCACTCGAATTGACGGCAATTGGGCCCGAGTAAACGTTCGACGACGTGGTTGGCGTGCTTCCATCGGTGGTGTAGTAGATGGTGCTGCCGGCATTGGAGTTGCTGATGGTTACCAACTGGTCCGTCGTGTAGCTTCCCGCACCGGGGCTGAATACCGGGGTGCTGGCAACCGGCAGCGACCCGGTAAAGTCCAGTGCGGTCACCGAATGCGGCGGCAGGGTGATGGATGTGGGGTTGGTCAGCGTCGAATCCACGATCGACGTCGTCATCGCGGCGTGGTTGGTGGGCGAACCGGTGGCCGCCTCGTTCAGGCTGTCCAGGCTGGCCGGCGCATATTGCCGCTGATTGACCGTGCCGGAAGGGGTGTTGGTGCCCGAGAAAGTGACGGTGTGGCTGTTGGTCAGGTCGGTGTTGATCAGCACGATCGAACGCGCCGTGCCGTTCTCGAAGCAGAAGGAGTACAAGTACGGCACATTGTTCTGAGCCAGGGAACCGCTATTGACGGAACCGGCGTAGTTGAAGGTCGCGTTGTTGTTGATCGGGCAGGAGTACATCGGCCCGATAATCGACTGGTTGGCCAACTGCACGCCCAGGAATTCCGGCCGTACGTTGTTGGTGGCGCCGCCCATATCGATCGTGGCGCCCCACAGTTTGCTGCTCTCGCCCGCCACGAGCGATCCGTTCACGTAACCGTTCAACGCAAACAACGACTGTGGCTGGATTCCGAAATATTGAATGTTCAGGAGGGGCTGGAGCGCCATAATCACGCCTTCCCCCGCCCCGGCGTTGATTGCGTCCATCACCGGCTGCGTGAGGCTGCCGCTCTGCGTTCCCTGGCCCCATTCGTAAATGTTCACCTGGCAGGCGGCGTTGCCGTTGACCCCGCATTTCTTGAACGCCTGGTAGTCTTTCACCGACTGGTAGAAATTGTAGGGGTCGCTCCCGTTGGTCACCCGCTCGTACGGCTCGACCATCGCCGGAGTCCAGATCGCGGCGTCGTTGGCAAAGCTGGTTACGGAAGGATAGGTATACCCATTGATCTCGATCGAATCCGGCTGGGCGAGCGCAATCTCCGCGTCCATGCCGGAGCTGATGGCCGTCTGGGCATTCATGACCAGATCGAAGGAGGAGGCGACGTAATACGGATCCTGATGCATCGCCGAGAACACGCCCGCGGCGCGCACACCGTAGTCGTAATACTGATTGGTGTCTCCCGCGCGCCAAGGCAATTTGACGCCGCCGAAGATGCCGTTCCAGCACTCGTTGCAGAAGGCCAGGTGAATCTGGCTGAAGACATCGGTCCACGGCGTCGCTTGCCCGAGCGCGGCGCGTTTGGCTCCGTAGTTGGTGCTGGAGGGGCCAGCCAGGAATTCCACCAGGCCTGCCGCTTCCGCGTTGGAAAAGGTCACGGGAACTTCTACATAAGGCTGCAGGTTGAGGTACTGGCAGATTTCCAGGTAGTCTTCGAGGGAAAGGGAAGTCCCAGCGGCGCCGTTCGGTCCCATGTAGTAATTCATGCCGGCCGCGGTCGGTCCAGACGCATAGTCGGGCGCAACCCAGTTGTCGAGCGTCTGTCCGTCTTGTCCCAGCCAATAGCGGAACGGGGCGGAGGGCCCCGGTGTGCCGTTGCCGAAGTACTTCTGAAGGGTGGCGACGACTTCATCGCGGAGCACCGTGGGGTTGTTCGCGTTGCCCGAGATCTTTTGAAAGCTGATGTTGTCCAGATACGCGGCTCCGCCGGTGACATTGACGCTCAGCGCGATCGCGCCGATCTGCGTGGCGGCTTGCGTTTCCGAAGCGGTACAGGTAAAGGTGTACTGCGCCCAGGTCGAGGTGAGCGTGGGCGAGTACGTCGCGCAGCTGAAACCTCCCGTGCTGATTCGTCCAACCGAGACGCGCATGGTGGGATTCCCCGCCGCCGTCTTGGCCCAGAACGAACCCTGATACGTGCCGTTCATCAAGACGAAAATGTTGTAATTGGTTCCATCGGCAAAAAGGCTTGCCGTGGCCGATGCCGTGCTGGATGCGGTGGCGTCGATCTCCAGCGCCTGCCGGCCGCAGGTGGGGCACAAGTCGGTGGTGTCGGATTCGAACTTGCCGCCGTTGGAGACGCTTGGCCAGAATCCGCCGTTGCCGTTGTTCTGCATGTACCACGCGTTTGGAGTCGGCATGAAAGTCTTGGTGATGGTAACTTGGTCTCCAACGCTGAACGCGCCGGCGCATGGCGAGGAAACGGTGAACACCGGCTCGCTGCCGACGTAAGTGGGGCTGTTGGGACCCGTGTTCGAGGCGATCGTGCCGGTGCAGCCCATCTCAGCTCCGCCGGATTGCGAAGCCACTACCGAAAACGTTCCTCCCGCCCAGTAATTGGCCGCCACGGGATCGTAGATTTCCGGTTCCGCGAACGTGGAAGCGGTTCCCGCGGCCCCCAATACCCAAATCTGCCGGTCGGTCATCGGTTCAAATCCAGGGTTCTGATACCCGAAGATATTTTTAAGAATCTGGCCGCTGTCGTAGTAGTTGGTGGAACCGATGTTGAGGCCGATACGGTTCGTTTTGCTCTGAACCACAACGCCGTCGTTAAGAGAGATCGTCTGCGCGGAGACGGAAACAGAAATACCCAAGAGTAGGAAAAAAGAGGACGCGGTATGAAGTAAAAAGTTCTTCATGGAAAAAATCTCCTGAGGGACTGGCCGCTTGCATGCGGGTTACGGAATACGTCGGATGTTTCAACTGCACTGTCAAAGGAGCAAACGAATCCCTAATGCGCGTCTGGACAGCGGCCCAGCAAGTGCAAGAGAGCTTAGAAAAATCCCCCTCAAGGTCGTGGAACATCGTTGGCAGAAGAATTCCTGAAGGAATTCCAATGATTCAGGTAGAGAGTCAGCGGAATCGAGCCTCCTCAACAGGGTTGAGGCGTAGATTCCTCCTGCTCACAAAGACTGAATCGGCAGCAAGCAACCGGAGTACAACTTTCGATTAGAACTTTTTGGAACTAAAGTAATCATACAAAACAACCAAGAAATTGGGTACTTTTTTGATTACCATAGTCCAAAAATAACGTTGTTTTTTTCGTACAACGTTGATTCTTTTGTGGACACTTATGTTACTAAAGTTTTTTCGTGGGGTCGCTCGCACCTCCCTTCGCGTTTTCCGGCTTCCCTTCGTCCCGTTTTCAACGTTCCCACGTTACCAACGGTGTCCTCCCTCCGAGAGGAACAAACCGCGGATTTGCGAAAGAAGCGGCAATGCCGGCGCTTCTCGGGAAGGATTCTTGGATTTCGCTCAGGGGCCAACTCGGCTGCGCGTTTCCCGCGACGGCGTTCGGTAACCTCGTCTCCAAACCGCTTTTCCTCGGGCTGGCACGGGGACGGCCGATGGCGGTCAAGCCGCCGGAATCGCTTGAGGCGACTCGGCGCTGAACCGGCTTTCTTTGGCCCGGTGCGTTCGAAGCCGCTTGTTCCGGGCGCGCGGAGATATGCCTCAAAATCCCGTCTCAAGCCGAGAGGCCGCTTCGGATTGCCCGATGCCGGGCGCTCCCCGCCGGCGCAACGTTTCTTTGCTTGATGGTGAATCGACGGCAAGGTGCAGGTCCGCTCGAGCTTGCGATCGCAAGCCGCTCATTTTTCCAGAAGCTCCGGGCTTGTTGTGGAGGACGAAAAGCGGTTGTGGCCGCTCCAGGGGTTGCCCTGGCCGTCAATGCCGGTCGTGGAATGGTTGAGTTGGCAAGGCAGGATGGAATACAGCAAGCGTTACAGTGTTGGCGTTTCCGTGCGGAAGCAATGCAGATCCGAGGATTGGCGATCCACCCCCTGGCTGATTTTCGAGCGAACAATGGGGAGGCAATCAAGCGGAGTGTCCAAGCGGGGAAACGAACAAGGGGCGGTGCGTTCGATCACGTTATCTGTATCTTCATGGAAACACAGAAAATTGGGCTTGGCAATCGTTCAATCTTGCCATTTGCGTGAATTTCAAGGTGCGGTCTCCGGCTACGCAAGATCGAACGCTGCAATACATTGGCGATCAAGACCTGAGTCGAAGGGATCTGCGATGGCGAAGCCGCCCATCCTGCGAATCGGGCGCGCGGCAACGTACTCCGGTAAGCCCAAGCCGGCGGCCAGTCCGTTCCGGTCTCAATCCGATCGAGGCCGCCGGCAACCGCCCGAGCCGCGAAAACTCGAGAACCTTTGTAACCGGTCGGTTCCCAAATTCATCCATTGGATGAGCCGGGCATTGGCAAATCTTTTCAGGGAAGGACGTTTCGGTAGCCAGCCATTGACGCACGCGCCCAATTCGACAAGCGGGACCGGTTCGGCCGACAGTCAGCGGGACGCGACCGCTCAAACGATTGCCCGCATTCTGGCGGGCGAAACCCATCTTTTCCATGAGCTGATTCGCCCCGTCGAGCGCCCGGTTTTCCTCATGCTGTACATGCTGTTGCGGGACGAAACCGATGCCGAGGACGCGGCTCAGGAGACTCTCATTAAGGTTTTCCGCAACCTCCACCATTTCCGCGGCGACGCGAAATTCAGCACCTGGGTCCTTTCCATCACGCGCAATGAAGGACTGGGCTGGCTGCGCAAGCGCGCTTCCCGGCCAGAGGAGCCACTCGAACCGGTGCTCAACCCCGCGCTCGACGAGGGCGGCGGCGATTTCACGCCAGCCCTGCTCACCGACTGGCGCGAGCTGCCCTCCGAATCGCTGGAACGGCAGGAGTTGCGCGCGTGTTTGAGCCGCGCCATCGTCAATCTGCCGCCGATCTACCGGGAGGTCGTCCAGCTCCGCGACCTGGACGATCTGGATGTACAGGAGACGGCGGATATTCTGGGAATCACCCCAGGTTCCGTGAAGGTGAGGTTGCACCGGGCGCGCATGACGTTGCAAAAGGAGTTGGTTCCGCAGTTGCAGGCGTTTGCGCCCACGGGCAAACGCAGTTGGTTCGGGAGGCGCGTATGAACATCGATTGCAAGCACGTCTGGCGGCACATCTCGGCGTACATCGACGGCGATGTGGACGCTCGTCTGCGCGCGGAAATCGATCGCCATCTCGAGCACTGCGAGATCTGCTCGGCCGTCATGGATTCGACGCGCAACGTCGTCGTTCTCATCGCCGACGAACGCGTCTTCGAGATCCCCGCCGGATACAGCGAACGGCTGCATCGCCGCCTCGACGCCGTTCTCGCCGAGGAAGGCGCCTCGGGCTGACGGGGTCTTTAGAGAAAACTAACGCGATGCGATGTGGGCGGGCGGCGGTCCCGTCCGATGTACCAGCGTGTGCGTCCACACCTCCAGCCCGACCAGAACCAGCGTAAGAATCGCCAACGCCAGTTGCAGCCGCTCCGATCTCCGCTCTTTGCGCGAAAGCGCTCTGCGCCGCCAACTGGCCGAAGCGCGGCTGCGCAGACTCCACACCCGGAACAGCACCGCCAGATTGACGATCGCGCCCAGCGCGCCCACCGCCAGCATCGGGATGCGGATCGCATCCTGGTGGAAGCCTTTAGGCGGCGCGTAAATCCCGCTCGCCGCCGCCAGAGCCGTGAGCCCAATGGCCACGCGAACCCCGCTGACGGCCAAAACCGCGGTACATAAGCTTTGCAGTATGGCAAAAACAAATCCAGCCAATCCGGCTGAGCGTACCGCTATCGAAGGTCGAGGCGTGGTAGCACCTGGCTGCGCCGCTGCATTCATCACATGCTTGAGCGTACCCCAACGCCCCGGTCTTCTCCAACCGTCGCCCCTTCGGAGTTCCGTTCCACTCCGGTTCTGGAAGGGATACGGGGTCCCAAAACTACCGTTTCATCGCGACAAACGATCGCTCCTGCGATTTTTCCATTGTGTGCTGTAACCTTTCGCACGTAGCGTCGCTCCTACGGTGCGAAAGACAACTCCTGCAGACGCGCACCGGAGCAACGGCGCCTCTGCCCAGCAATCACCCGCGGAGTCGATCCGCAACCCCAAGCAAGCGAGGATTTTCCCATGAAGACATCTCTCAATGCACTTCTGCTCAGCGCCGCACTCACCGGAATGATCGGCGGCACGATGGCCGCGGCTCAACCCGCCAGCAACGGCCAGACCTCTGTCAAGGCCTCCACCGCCGGCGTTCTCCTCGTCGGCCAGGACAAAACCACCGACAAGCACGCCTGTAAAGGCAAGAACGATTGCAAAGGCAAAGGCGGCTGCAAGGCCGGCGACAACGGTTGCAAGGGCAAGAACAGTTGCAAAGGAAAGGGCGGATGCGCCACCGACGGCTCCAAGCCCCCCAAGACCGTCTAATTCGGCCATAGCCGAAACCACACCGTGGACGCCCATCCTTTGCCGAACCGAGCGCGCCAAATCGCACCGCATCGCAAAGGATGGGCAACTTCCAAAGAACGCCTTCCATCCTCCACAATTGCTCTAAGGGCGCTAATCTTGGGCTCTGCTCAGACTTCAGAGGTTTCTCATGTCCGCAAACCGCTTCAATGCGTACCAGAATCACGGCGTCGGCATCGGTTTGCGCATCCCTCACTACGAGCACATCTTCGCCCACAAACCGGCCGTGGACTGGTTCGAGATCATCTCGGAAAATTACATGATCGATGGCGGCCGTCCCCTGCGCATGCTGGACCGCATCATGGAGCGGTATAAAGTCGTCCAGCACGGCGTGAGCATGTACTTTGGCTCGGCGCAAGCTCCGGATCGCGAGCACCTGCGCCGGCTCAAGTCGCTCCTCCAGCGCACCAAGACTCCCTGGCTGTCCGACCATCTCTGCTGGGGCTCGATCGACGGCACCTATTCCCACGACCTGCTGCCGCTGCCCTACACCTGGGAGGCGGTCGAAAAGACCGCCGCGCGCATCCGCGAGGTGCAGGACTTTGTCGAAATCCCGGTCGCCGTCGAAAACGTGAGCAGCTACGCCGAATTCGTGGACTCCGAGATGACCGAGTGGGAGTTTTTGAACGAAGTCGTCGAGCGCGCCGACTGCGGCATTCTCCTCGACGTCAACAATATCTATGTCTCCTCGGTGAATCACGATTTTCAACCGATAGACTACGTCAACGCCATCCCCGCCGAGCGCGTCGCGCAGATCCACATCGCCGGCCACACCCGTTACGAGAAATACATCCTCGACACCCACGATCATCCGGTCATCGACCCCGTCTGGCAGCTTTACGCCCGCACCATTGAGCGCTGCGGCCCCACCCCGACTCTGCTCGAATGGGACGATCGCATCCCCTCCTTCGACGAAGTCTGGGCCGAGGCGCGCAAGGCGGAGAAATTTCTGGTTCCCGCCCCGTCCCTCGCTGACGAAAACAGCCTTGCGGGAGCGGCGCGATGAATCTCGAAGAACTTCAGCGCACCATGGCCGCGGCCGTCATGCAGCCGCTCACGCCAGAGGAACAGATGCAGCCGCGCGACACCACCGGCCGCTGGCATGGGCGGCCAATGGACGAGGTCGTGGGCCAATTCATCGCGCCCAACAGCCGCCTCACCGCATTCGAGCGACTGGAAATCTACAACCGCCAGTACTGGTTTCGCCTGCAAACCGCCTTTACTGAGGATTTTCCGGCCCTCCGCGCCGTCGTCGGCCCGGATCGCTTTGAATCGCTGATGAACGCCTATCTCGAGGCTCATCCCAGCCGCTCCTTCACCCTGCGCAATCTCGGGTCGAAACTCAGCGACTGGCTAAGCCGGAACCCGCAGTTCGCAGGTAGAAAAAGCGCTCTCGCGCTCGATGTGGTGCGCGTCGAGTGGGCCTGCATTGAAGCTTTCGACAACGCGGAGTTTCCGCCTCTCCGCGTCGAAGAGATCGCCGCGCTCGGCCCCAACCCGCAACTCGCGCTGCAACCCTATATTCAGCTTCTCGCGCTCGACTACCCGGCCGACGATCTGGTCCTAGACAGGCACCGGCGCCAGAGAAGAGAATCCAGCGAAGCCGGCGCGCGCCCGGAAGCCGCTGAGGAAGAGGACTGCACCCCGCTGCGCCTGCGCAAGCGCCCCACCTGGCTGGCCATTCATCGCGCCGACGATTCGCTCTACTACAAGCGCCTCTCGCAGCCCGAATATCGCACACTCGCCGCCCTGCGCGCCGGCCAACCCCTCGCCGATGCCCTGGCGAACGCCTTCGCCACATCCCGCCAAGGCGGCACTGCGCAGATCCGGCAAGTCCAGCAGTGGTTCGCCACCTGGGCGCAACTGGGCTGGCTCGTTCACCCACAAACCCAGATCTGAACCCAACCGGAAGAAAGAAGCCCAGACATGTCCGCATTCGTGTCAACGATACACCGTACCCGCAACCTCCACAATTTGGCCGTGGAACTCCTCGGCCACCTCCAAAGCCTGCTTCTGCTCGCCATTCGCCTCTATTGGGGATGGCAACTCGCCCAGACCGGCTGGGGCAAGCTGCACAACCTCGATCAGGTCGCCAACTTCTTCCAGACCCTCGGCCTTCCCCAGCCTCACGCCACCGCCCTCTTTGTCGCGCTGGTCGAGTTCGTGGGCGGCATCCTGTTTGCTCTCGGCCTGGGTTCCCGCCTCATCTCGTTTGTCCTATTCCTCAATATGACGGTCGCCTATTGGACAGCGGACCGCGAGGCATTCGGCCAGATTCTCTCCGACCCCGGCAAATTCTACGCCGCCAACCCCTACACCTTCTGGTTCGCCGCGCTGCTCATCCTCATCATCGGACCCGGCATCTTCGCGGTGGACACGCTCGTTGGCCGCGCCTGGCCCCGAGACGGCGCCCGGCGGTAGAGCCAGGGTTTCAGAGTATGATTTGCTCATCCGGAGCCAGTGGCATCGTGCCCGCGTCATGGATGAGAAACCCATGCGAATCCTTTACATCCTGACCTCGCTCGGCATTGGCGGAGCTGAAAAGCAGGTGGTGGCGCTGGCCGAACGCATGGCCGCCCGCGGCCACGTCGTGGCTCTTCTGGTGCTCGTACACGCCGAGGAGGAGTGGCCGGTGAAGCTGCCGGTCATGCGGCTCAACCTGCGCAAGACGCCGCTCGGCATCGTTCGCGGCCTGAGTTTCGCGAGCGATTTCCTGCTGCTTTTCCGCCCGGATATCCGGCACAGCCATACCTTTCCCGCCAACATCTTCACCCGCCTGCTGGCCTGGAGGTTGCGCAGCAAGACGCGGGAGAAGGCGCCGCTGCCCGTAGTGCTCAATACCATCCACAACGTGACCGAAGGCGGCTGGCACCGAATGTTCCTATACCGCGCTACCGACCGGTTCGCGCACAAGACTACCGCCGTCAGCGCCGCAGCCGCCGAACGCTTCATCCGCCTGCATGCCGTTTCCGCCGGCAAAATGCAGGTACTGACCAACGGCATCGACACGGACGAGTTTGCTCCGGACCGCGCCCGCCGCAAGCAGACGCGCGCGGAGATGGCCGCGGGCGGTGCGTTCGTCTGGCTCGCCGTCGGTCGCCTGGCTCCGGCCAAGGATTATCCCAATCTGCTGCGCGCCTTCGCGCAAGTTCGCGCCACCCACCCCGGCGCGCGCCTCTGGATCGCCGGCGAAGGCGATTCCGCGCAATTCGCCGGCCAGCCCGCGCAATCGGTCGAGTTCCTCGGCCTGCGCCGCGACGTAGCCAGCCTGCTAGATGCGGCTGACGGCTTCGTGCTCTCCTCCGCCTGGGAAGGGATGCCGCTCGCCGTGGGCGAAGCCATGGCCATGGAGAAGATCGTCGTCGCCACCGGCGTTGGGGGTGTGCGGGAACTGATCGGAGACACCGGCCTGATCGTCCCGCCGCACGACAGCCCGGCTCTTGCCGAGGCCATGCTCAAAGCCATGAGCATCAACGAGATGGAGTGCAAGACCATGCGGCGCGCCGCGCGCCGCCGCATCCAGATGCACTACTCGATGAACGTCAAGACGGAAGAGTGGGAGCGTCTGTACGAGGAACTCCTCAGGGACACGCAACCATGAGCCGCCTCGCTGGCCTCACCCGCGGCATCCGCGGCCCATTGCTGGCCGCCGCGCTCCTGCGCCTCGCGCTGCTGATGGCCGCCTACGCCCTCACCGGAACACGCATCCTCACCCAGGGAGACACCGAAAGTTACCTGGAACCCGGCCGCAATCTGATCCGGCACGGCCTCTTCTGGAGCGCCGGCCAGCCGGAGATCGACCGTACTCCCGGATACCCGCTCTTCGCCATGCTCACCGGCATGACAGCCGGCAACGCGCTGCTCACCGCCGCCGCGCAAATCCTGCTGTCTTTCATCGCCATGTCGATCCTGAGCAGGATCGCCGGCCAGCTCTATCCCAACCGCAACGTCGGCATCCGCGCGGCGTGGCTCTACGCATGCGAACCGCTGTCGATCCTCTACACAGTTCGCCTCATGCCGGAAACGCTCTTCGTCCTTCTCCTGCTCGCAGCCATCGAGAGGCTGATTGCCTTCGAGCTTGGGGCAAGACTCCGGAATCTCGCCCTTGCCGGGATTTTTCTGGCCGCGGCAATCTACGTCCGCCCCGTCGCGTGGTATCTCGGCTTCTTCCTCGCCGCCGGATTGGCCGTCACCGCGAAACAGCCAAGCCTCCGCTGGAAGGCTCCCGCCATTCTGCTGCTAAGCCTTGTTCCCTGGCTGGCCGCATGGCAAATCCGCAACGCTGTCGAAGCAGGGTACAACGGCTTCTCCTCGATCGTCGAAAAGAACCTCTATTTCTTTCAATCCGCCGAAGTTTCCGCCGATTTGCGGCATATTTCGCTCGAATCCGAGCAGCAAAAACTCGGCTATCCGGACGAATCCGCCTATCTCGCCGCACACCCCGAGCAGCGCACATGGACTCGTCCGCAACGTCTGCGATTCATGCGCGCGCAAGCCATGCAGATTCTGCGCCAGCACCCTTTTCTGTATCTGAAGACGCACTTTGCCGGGGTCGCCGTCGTCGCCTTTTCGCCCTGCGCCACCGAGTGGCTCCAGATGCTCGGCGCCTACCCGGAATCCATGCCCCGCCGCATCCTCAACGAGGGCATAGCCGCATCCATCGAACGTGTCGTCCTCGCCCACCCCGGCGTGACCCTTGCGATGGCGCTTCTGGAAACTCTCGTGCTGACCCTCTACGCGCTCGCCGTCCGAGGCCTCCTGGCTCCGCCGCAAAACCGCCTGCCGGAATACACGCTCCTCGGAATCGCCCTCTATTTCCTGCTCATCGCCGGCGGCGCGCAGGCGGTCGGCCGCTACCGGCTCCCGGTCATGCCCATCCTCTGCGTCTTCGCCGCCGCCGGCATCCCAATTTCGCGCGCAAAACAAATGCGGAGCCACGATGGCCCCGCATTTGTTTCGAAGCGAACAAACTAGAAGCTGAACACCGCTTGCAACCGGATCACCCGCGACGCCGTGCCCTGCGCAAACGGTCCGCCCTGCAAGCTGCTGATCATCCCGAACGACTGGCGTTGCGGTACGATCCCGGTTCCGTCCGAATTTTCCATGTACGGCGCCGTCAGCGTCCCATTCGGCGTACCCTTGTTGATGTCGTTGAACAGGTTCGAGGCTTGCGCGCTGAACGTCAGGCTGTACTTCCGCGTGTTCACCGGACCGCCGAATCCACCCGGCCGTCCACCGCCGCCAAATCCGCCGCCGCCAAAGCCGCCGCCCGGTCCACCGCCGCCTCCGCGATTGCCACCACCTCCGGGACCGCCGCCGCCGCCCGGAGGTGGCCCGCCCTCCTGGCTGGCACCGGTATTCCCGATCTTGGGCCCGATCCCGATCAGCTTGCTCACGCGCAGGCTCACCGATACCGCCGGTTCCCCGTTCGCCGCGTTGGCGGCAATCAGCTTTTCCCCCGGTGACAGGTTCGGCTCGGTGTCCAGGCAGCCGATCTTGCTCACCTCCACATACCGCGTCGAGTCCGGCGGATTGCAAAGCGAGTTGGCCACAATGCCGGGGCGGTGATTCGACAAGCCGTCCTTATACGGGTCGCCGGCAATCGTGATATTGAACGGCTTGCTCGAGTTTGCAAACAGCAGGGGATTGAAGCGAAGTCCCCACGGTCCCACATAGTTCCCAACCAGAAACACCTGGTTCCGGGAGATAAACGCCGCCCGCCCATAGTCCGGCTTCAGTCCCTCACTCGGAATCAGGTACGAGTTTGAAGCAGTCGAACCGCCCGCGCCGTCCGTATGACCAACGCTGAAAGTATAAAAGCCGAAGACGTTGAAGTTCGGGCTGAAACGTGCATTCGTATTCAGAATCAGCTGATCCTGCTTGTAAACACCCTCGGGAAAATACTGGTACTGGTAATTCTCGGGAGCCGTAAACACTTGTCCCGGCCCCGGCTCGGGCGCATTGGCGTCGATCTGCACCAACTGATGCACCCCCTGCGAATGCAGGTAGGTCAAGGTCGCCGTCTGCGCCTTGCTGATCTGCCGCTCAAGGCTGGCGCCAATCTGCTGCGAATATGGCGAACGGTAGGTCGGCGAAACCGAGTAGAGCGTACGGCCATTCGCCGTTCCCGTTCCGCAGTCCTTTGTTGTTCCCACAAATTCCGTCAGGCTCTCCGTGAAGCACGCGGCCGACGGGTCGGTAATCGTGAACTGCTCCTGCGCAATCGACCGGTTGACGGTGAGCAGGTTGCCCGATCCCAGCCGGTCGTAGAATATGCCGTAACCGGCCCGCACCACCGTCTTGGCCGGCTTGTTGCCCTTCGCGTCCAGCGCGTAAGCCAGAGCGAAACGCGGTGCCCAGTCGCTATGATCCGCCACATGGTTCTGCGACTCCCACCGCAGGCCGCCCGAAAGCGTCAGCCGCGGATTCGCCTTCCAGTCGTCCTGCACATAGGCCGCTCCGTCGAAGACATTCGCCAGCACGCTCTCGACGCCGCTCGAATAATTGAGCTGAAACGGCGCGGCGGCGGCCGGTGTGGCAATCGCCGTCTCGTAATCGGCGGCGTTGGTAAACGTAAACGTCCCGTTGAAGCCGGAGTCCGAATGATTCGCGTCGCGCGTGTCCCGTATCCTCATGCCGAACTTGACCGCATGAGTGCCAAGCGACATCGTCGTCATATTGTCCATCTCCCACCGGTCCTGGTGGTCGTGAACGCTCTGCGTCGAGCTGCCTCCCGCGGAGAATCCCGTATTCACCTGAAAGGAGGGCAGCGTGCTCACCGACGAGGTATCGGAGATCGAGCGATCGTATTGAAACTTGGTCTCATTGACGACCTTGTCGCTAATAATTTCCGTATCGCTAATCTGAATACTGTTGTCGTTGGTCGTCTCGCCAGTAGCCGCCGTCGGCAGAGCCGTATTGCCCAGGTTTCCGGATTCCGAATCGTGGTAATACGAGTAGCGCATCGTCAGCGTGTTCTTGGCGCCGAACTGGAAATCGAATCGCGGTGAAACATTCGTTCGCGAACGCGGGTTCGGGATCGCGCCGCTCGAAGCATACGTCGTGCCGCCCAGCGTAGGACAATTTCCATCCACGTCGCAAAGCCCCGCCAGCGTGTCGTACGCGCTCAAATTGTCGATCGTCCGATGCTCGGCGCTGATAAAGAAGGATGCGGATTTCGACAGCGATCCGCTCACCGTCCCGTTGTACTGGTAGCTGTAGTACGGCTCATGGCTCGGAGCGTACTCGTCTTCCGTATTGAAACCGCTGTCGTTGCCCAGCACAAACAACTGGCCGTGCAGCTTGTCCGTTCCCGGCTTGGTGAGAATCTCAATGCGCCCAAAGCCCAGCCGGTCGTACTCCGCCGAATACGGATTCTGGTTCACGCGAATCTCGCGAATCGACGACTTCGGCGGAAGCTGCCCGCCGGTGAAGCCGTCGATGTAAATCTGCCCGCCATTAGGCCCAGCCGACGGGCCGGCCAGCGCCGACAACTCGTCTGAAAGCTCATCCGGATCGTCCGAAAGCGCCTCCAGATCCTTCCCCTTGATCACCATCGCGTTGCCGTTGTTGTCCGCCTCAATGCTCACCGTCGGCGTTTCATCGGTTACGGTCACCGTCTGCTGCGTGGTCTCAATGGCCATGGTGATATCGATGCGCTTGACCTGGCCAGCGCCCAAAACGATGCCCTGCGTCACAAACGGCGCAAAGCCGTTGTAGGTAGCCGTAATCGAATACGTCCCAGGCGTAACGCCTTGCAACTCGTAGCTGCCCGCCGCGTCCGCCGTTCCGGTGGCAACTGTCTGACCCTTCGAGTTGCTGACGGTGACTGCGGCGCCAGGAATCAGCGCGCCCGTCGGATCGGCAATCTTACCCCGAATCGTCGCCTGCCCCGCCACCGTTCCCGCAGCCTGACCAGTGGGCGTCGCCGCCGGTGATGGAGTGGCTGTTTGCGCCACACCGCTTGCCGCAACGGAAATCGCGATTACCGGAATCGCCAGAAAATAGCTGAATTTTGCGTACACGAATCCCCCATCTCTCGTAAGAACCTGAAAAGTCCTTGCTTTGTAACAGCACACGGTGTCAGCCGTGCCGATAAAGCCATTGCAGGCAACCGGGCTTTAGCCCCTGCGGAATGCCCGTTCCACGCCGAGTCCGCTCGACAGCGCAGACTCGCCTTACTGAGCCGCTTCCGCGCTCCCGGAACTCATGCTCCAGTTGGAAAGCAGCATGTTTTGCGTCGATGCCGGTGCCTGCAACAGCGGCTCAACGCCCGCCAGCAGCGTCACCGCCGTTACCTCCGCCGTACCCTGCGTGGAAACCAGCAGCACCGCATCGCCCTTTTGCAGATCGGAGAGGTGAATCGCCGGCGCACGGCTCAACATCGACTGCAAATCGCCGCCGCCCGCTCGCCTTCCCTGCCAACTGCCCTGCCCGCCAGCCGGCGCCCCAGCTTGTCCGCCGGCCGCGGGAGCATACGCCGGACGGCTACCCTGGCCAGCGCCTGAACCGGCTCCAGCCACCCCGCTTTCGCCTGCCGGCTTGGTCAACGCCGCCAGTCGATTCGCCATCTCCTCCGGCAGCTTGCGCATCTGCACATCCGGCCCGATATGGACCGTGACGTTCTGCTTGGTGAGCAAATCCTTCAGCGTAATCGTCTGGTTCGCCGCGTTGACCGAGCCAATCACACCCGAAATATTCCGAAAGCTCCCGGATACCACCTCAACCGCGGCCAACTCCGTCCCGTCCGCGCTCTTCGTTCCGCGCGCCCGCAACTGGTCCCCAACCTGAATCGTCTCGATGGGCGCGGGCTTGGCCTTTTCGTAGTCCACCGAATCCGGCGCGTAGCGCTTCAGCACCGTCGCCGGCGTCACATGCAGCGTCGTCGTCTTCTGCGTCGCGCCCGCGCCGGAAACAATCACCACCTCGCCCGTCCCCGCGTTCACGCTCTTCACGAGGCCGCCCACGCCGTTCTTCTGCCAGTCCTCGCGCTCCTGCTGCTGCTTCTGCGCCAAATCCGCCTGCGGAATCGCCACCAGCGAAATCGCCGTCACCGGATCGGTAGTCGGCTCCGGAGCCAATCGCACCAGCACCCGGTCGCCCACCTTCAACTCCCCGAACGGAATCGTCGCCGCGCCGCTCAAGTCCTTGGCCCCAGGAGCAATCCGTTGAATGCGCACCCCCTCCGGCACCGTAACCTTGCGCTCCACTCCGGCATCGGTCTTCACCGTCAACATGCCGGGCGCCGCAGAAGTAATTGTCCCCACAAACCGCGTAGCGGCCGGAGCGGCCTGGGCCATCGCCACCGGCGCGCTCGTCACCGGCGCGGTCGTCGCCGCCAGAATCGTACCGGCGCCAGAGACAAAAAGAGCCGCAAACGAAGATACGATCCAGCGCACTCTTTTGAGATTTTCAAATTTCAAAGGCATAGCTTCTCCGAACAAAGGTCGAACTTTCCTCACCCTCAGCGAGCCGCCGGCAATTGGAGGAAGGGTCTTGCGCAAAACCGGTCCAGAACACCCCGGTTTCGCTCGTTCCTGCCCTACTAGACGAGCAGGCCGAACCGAAAGTTTACCACTTGCTTCGTAACGATTTGTAACTGCATTCGTAACGAAACATTACATTTGCAAGCGCGCCGTGCGCAGAAAGGCAAAACTCCCCGAAGGGCTGATCGCAATCCCCGCCACTCGCCGGTTATGCACCACCACGGAATCCTTGTACCAAAGGTTGAAGGCCGGCAAATCTCGCGCCAGGATCTGCTGCGCCTCCACATAATCCGCCTGCCGCCGCGCCTGATCCGTCGAACGGCTGGCGTCGTCCAGCAGCGCGTCCAGTTGCGGGTTGCGGTAGCGCCCGCGATTGGCGCCCTTGGGCGGAATCCGCGCCGTGCTGAAGGCATAGCCGAAGATATCCGGCTGTTCGTTCCCGCCCACCCAGCGCAGCGCGTAGATTTGAAACGATCCCCGCGTCAGGTCCTGAATATAGGTGGCGGCCTCGTAACTGCGCAGCTCCAGATCGATCCCCACTTGCGCCAACTCCTGCTGCAGCGTCGCCGCAAGCTGCCGCGTACCCTCATCCGTGCTGGTTTTCATCGTCAAATGCATGCGGAAACCATCCGCGCCGCGACGGTATCCAGCCGCGTCCAGCAGCGCCTCGGCACGCTTCGGATCGTACGCATAACGCGCCACATCGCCCGTCCACGCCCAGTGCTTTTCTGGCAGCAAACTCACCGCCTGCCGCGCCCGACCCGCCTGCAACGTCTTCAGAATCAGCGGCAAGTCGATCGCGCAGGCTATCGCCTGGCGCACCCGCGCATCGCGCAGGATTGGGTCCACCGTGTTGAACGCAAGGTACTGCACCTGCGTCCCACCCACGCTATCGACGATGAGATTTTTGTCCGCAGCCAAAACCGGCAACATGTCCGGCGCGAGTGAGTTGCTTTCGAGATCCGCCGACCCCTTGCGCAGTTCCAGCGCCCGCGTCGTCGGGTCCGGAACCACCGCAAACCGCACCCTCTGAATGTTCCCCGTCGCCGGTTGCCAGCTTTTTGGGTTGCGCTCGATCACGACTTCCTTGTCGATCTCCTGACTAACAAATCGGAATGCCCCCGTTCCCACCGGATGCTGCCAGAAATTGCGCCCGCTGCCGTACGGCACCACCCCAAATGCAGGCGATGCCAGATTCACCAGCAGAAAATTGTCCGGCATCTTCAAATGCACCGTAACCGTCATCGAATCTTTGGCTTCCACGCTCTTGACCGAGGCGTAGGTGCCCGATTTCGCCGTGATCAGCGCCCCATTGCGCATCGTATCGAGCGTCCAAACCACGTCCCGCGCCGTCAGCGGCCTGCCGTCGCTGAACTGCACGCCAGAGCGCAAATGAAAGACCACCGTCAGCGGATCGGGCTGCTCCCACCGCTCCGCCAACCCCGGCGAAACGTTGAAGCTGGCGTCGCGCTCCAGCAATCCGTCGAAGAGCAATTCGTCGATGTGCTCGGACTGCGCGTCGATGCCCACGCGCGGATCGAGGCTGGTCGGACTGCTCTCGATCAGGAACACCACCGTGTCGCCCGGCCGTTGCGCTCCCCGATGGCAACCCGAACAAAACAAAGCCATTACCCCAACCAAGATCCATGCGGGTGCCCCCGGTCTCGATTCTGAGACCGGGGAGCGAAACAGACTCCGAAGCGATTCAAACATAGGTCACCTGCCCCAGAATCGCCGGCCGGGTCGCACCCGTGGCCGACGGCACGTTGCCCGCCCGCCGATGCCACGTCTGGTACGCCAGCAGCGCGAAGGCGGCGGCCTCTTTCGCCTCCGCCGGCATTCCAAATTCGTCGATTTGGGCTACGCGGCAGCGGTACGGTTTCAGCGCCTCAGCCAGTTGCGCCATTAAGGTCGCGTTGCGCGCGCCGCCTCCGGAAACGATGCAATCGACCGGCGCAACTCCCATCGAATCAGCGACAAAGCTCCCATAAGCCCGCGCGATCGAGTGAGCCGTCAGCGCCGTCGCGGTCGCGATCGCGTCCTGTTTGCGTTTGCTGATTCCCCGGCAATCGGCAAGGAACTGCGCCGAAAATTCCCGGCCGAATTGCTCGCGCCCTGCGGATTTGGGCGGAGCCTTGCGAAAGAACTTGTGCCCTAAAGCCTTATCCAGCAACGATTTGAGCACGTTTCCAGTCGCTGCGACTTCGCCATCGCGGTCGAAAGGCTTGCCGTAAAGCTCCTCCATCAGCCAGTCCACGACCATATTGGCCGGCCCGGAATCGAAAGCGGCCACCTGTTCCGGGGCGGCTCCCGGTGGAATCGCCGTCATGTTGGCTATCCCACCTAGATTCTGCAAGATACGCCCGCGCTTCGGGTGCCGGAAGAGTGCAAAGTCGAGCAGCGGCACAAGCGGCGCGCCCTGGCCGCCGGCAACGATGTCGGCGGGGCGAAAATTTGAAACCACCGGAACGCCCAGCTCCCCGGCCAGGATCGCCGCCTCGCCCGCCTGCCAGGTGAGCGCCATCTTATCTCCCGCGTAAGCCTGCCCAACTGGCTGATGGTAAAGGGTTTGCCCGTGGCAGCCGATCAGCTCCAACTTGACGGGATGCCGTTCCAGCGTGGCCTTCACCGCCTCGGCATATTCCAATCCCAGCCGCCAGTTCAAGCGCGCCAGCTCCGCCGTCGAGGTCGATTGCGCATTCATCGCCGCCAGCACCGCGCGGCGCAGAGCGGCAGGGTAAGGGAACGCCTCGTGCGCCAGCAAACTCAGCTTTGGAAAGCCGTCGCGCGAGTCGCGAATTCGCGTTAGCGCCACGTCCACGCCATCCGCCGAAGTGCCGCTCATAATCCCCGCCACGATCATGGAATCCATTTTCCCACTCGCGGCGCTGCGCAATCGCCGCGTGGCACTGCGCAATGGTTGGAACTCACTACGCAATGGTTGCGCCGCACTGCGCAGTCTTTGGTGCGCACTGCGCAATCGGTGCGAGCCAGGCACCGAAACGATTGTCTCTGGGACAAGGGCGACTTATCCTTCGTGGGCAGCCTCAACCTCCGCCCAGAATTTGGCAACGGAGCTGCGGAGCGCCGTCAATTGTTTTCCGCTGAGCGCCGGCGAGATCGGAGCGCTGAAGGTGGCTTGCCGCAACCCCTCCGACTCTGCGGCGCGCTTGAGCAGCAGCTTCCGAAACGCCGCGGAGGTTTCGGCTTCGGCAATCAGCGATTCGTAGGCGCGCACGATCAGTTCCGGGCTGTGGCAGATCTCCATCAGGTGCATCCCGGCGCGGACCGCGAGAAGGACGGCTTCTTCGATCGAAGCGTACTTGAGAATGCCGCCCATTTCCAAGTCGTCAGAGAAGATAAGCCCCCGGTAGCCGAGTTTCTTCCGCAGGATCGACGTCACCCAATAACTGGAGGTGGTTGCGGGAATTGCTCCGCCCTGAGGTTCGGGATACGTGGCGTGATTGACCATAATCATCGGCAATTCCGCGGCGAGGATGCGGTAGGGCATCAGGTCTTCTTGCCAAAGTTGCGCAAACTCGCGAGATATCGCTGGAGTTTCGAGGTGCGAATCGAGAGTTCCACCTCCAAGTCCGGGAAAATGCTTGCCGCAGCCAGCTACGCCGTGTTCGGCAAGTCCGGCGAGAAAGGCTCGCGCATACGCGGCCACCTCCACCGGATCTTTCGATGCGGAGCGCGTACCCATGACGGCGGATGACTCTGGCAGCGCCAGATCGAGGACCGGAGCGAGCGTGGCGTTGAAGCCGAAGGCGAGTGCCTCTCGCGCGATGAGTTCGCCGTGCCGGCGCATGAGCTTCGCGTTTTCAGTCTGTGCGACGGCTTGCGCGGAAGGCATCGGCGCAACGGCGTCGCGCAGCCGGTCTACCGTGCCGCCTTCGATGTCCACGCAGCGCAGGTTGGCCGCGTTGCAATAGCTGGTGCCTTCGGTCAGTAAGTGGCGAGTTTGTTTGGCGTCGGCGATGTTACGGCGGAAGAGGATGATGCCGGAAGGTCGCACCAACTTGAGCCACGCGCGTTCGAGCCCGGTCAGCTCAGTACCGGAGAGGCCGACCACTAGCAAACTTCCAGCGGCGTGGCGAAGATTGGGAGTCATGGCTTGCCTAACTCCTGCTTCAACTCTTCGAGTAAGTTGAGCGCCTGCAGCGGAGTCAAGGAGTTGATGTCCGTCTCCGCGATGCGGTCCACGATGCGCTGCGAGAGCGGCGTGAAAATGGTCATCTGGATCGGTTCGGCAGTTTCGACCTGCACGCTTCTTCGCTCCTGCTTCTCATGCTGGCGCAGGATGTGTCTGGCTCTTTCGAGTACGACCTTCGGCAGCCCAGCTAACTTGGCCACTTCGATGCCGTAACTCTTGGAAGCCGCGCCGGGCTCGATCGAATGCAGAAAGACGATCCCCGAGTTCGATTCTTTGACGCCGACGCGGAGATTGACGACGCGGGGCAGCTTTTCCGCCAGAAGAGTTAGTTCATGATAGTGTGTTGCAAATAGCGTTCGCGCGCCGATTTCCGCGTGGAGAAACTCGACCGTGGCCCAGGCCAGCGAGAGGCCGTCGAAAGTGGCCGTGCCTCGGCCCATCTCGTCGAGCAGGACCAGCGACTGGCTGGTTGCGGTGTTGAGGATGGTTGCGGTTTCTGTCATCTCGACCATGAATGTGGAGCGGCCGCGAGCGACGTTGTCCGAAGCGCCAATGCGTGTGTAGATGCGGTCCACGAGGCCGTAGCGCATCTTCGCTGCGGGTACGAAACAGCCCATTTGCGCCATCAGGACAAGCATGGCGGCCTGGCGGAGGTAAGTGCTTTTGCCGCCCATGTTGGGGCCGGTGATGAGCAGCAGGCTGGGGTTGTTGACAGGGGCCAAAGCCCCGTCGACTTGGGTAGCTTTATCGGCGCGACTGAAGTCGTGCCCTGTTACAAAGCGTTCCGATCCAGCGATCTCTGGGCTGTTGCCGCAGAGGTACAGGCTGTTGGGAATGAAGCGGCTGGTGTTGGTCTCTTGCATCCAGTGTTCGATGACGGGATGGCGCGCGGCTACCGCCTCCAGGATAGGTTCCGCGACTAACTCGGGGCGTGTGTAGTTGCGGATGGCGGCTAAGTGGGCGAAGCCTGAGAGCATGTCGGCCTCGGCGACGACGGCGGATGCGCGGCGAATGCGTCCGGCCGCTTCGAGCACGCTGTGGCGGAGTTGCGCGAACAATTGCTTCTCGATTTCGATCGAGCGGTCGTGCGCGGTGAGGACTTTGACTTCG
>Ga0209208_10000942_pt1 | contig 39885 bp, 31 predicted proteins | sample S1TSphfallax_3_FD_187694 | JGI IMG/M metagenome (GOLD analysis project Ga0209208, IMG submission 187694) | Host-associated microbial communities from peat moss isolated from Minnesota, USA - S1T2_Fd - Sphagnum fallax MG (SPAdes) (version 2) | ecosystem: Host-associated > Plants > Peat moss >... | reverse complement strand
AAGTGAAGCTGAGGTTCAGCAGGAGTTTCAACCTGTGCACACCAATGGGATTGAACCCAGAACCTGTACTGGTCCCAGGGGGGTCCCAAAATGGACTATACCAATGAGCCATCACCCTTGAGAAATCCTATTAACATTATTTTTTGGCTCTTGACTACTTCCTTAATTTGGGATGAACATGTTGTATCTAGGATGCCAAGGGAACAGGCCTTCTTCCCAAAGATTAAGTACCCCCAAGGTTTTTTAATAACCTAAATGGTGAAAGTCTAATTGAATTGATGAATGCATCTTCTTTGGAGCAAAATGTGTTGCTGCTTCCAGAACACGAAGAAAAATAACATTATAGCACGAGATGGATGGCTCCGTTAAAATCGGTAGAATGGATGGGCTTTATTGAAATCAGTAGAAAATGCCAATATCAATCAAACAAAAACAACATTATAGCACGAGATGGATGGCTCTGTTGAAATCGGTAGAACGTATGGGGCTTTGTTGAAATCGGTAGAAAATGCCAATGATCAATCAAATCATCGCACTCCACTTCCTTCCTTTGAAACCAGTGTGTGACAATTTGCTCCATTTTGTCAATAAGTTCCTGTTTTCTCTTCTGTCCATTTTGTCTCTTTGGCTTTCTTTTTTTTTTCTAACATGGTTCAACTCATGTGCACATGTTGTAAGAAGATATTTTGGAAGTGTACACCACCAGTTGTTGGGCAGGTGTTGTAAACTGCACCAAACCCTGGGGGGGGGGCCCAACCCCTTTATCTGAGTGCTTCCCAAGTTTTGTAACCGAGTTTGTGAATTTTTGTTTTTCAAATAACCAATTTTTTTGATATAATGCAAATAATTCTTTTTAAAAAAAACAAAATAAATTCAAATAAATTGTCAGATTTTTTGCTGGTTCTTGCATGAAAACCAGCAGGTCTTTAGGTGTAGGTAGCAGGAGGCCTTGGCTGTGGGTATTGTCGGAACACCACCTCTGGAGATACTCTACAGGAGTAGAGCTTTCACATTAGTACATTCTATTTTGTTTTTGTATTACAAGGTCGAAGTGTTCCCCCAATGAAGATAACACCAATTCTAACATCACTTCATCTCATTAGTGTGCTACATGTTGGAATGGAGAGAATGTTCCAGTTGTGGTCTCAAGATCAAATGTTGCTCAAAACCTGTCCAAATTGAGGAAGATACACTCCTTCAAAGTTTGGGGGGTTAAAATTGATTAAAAAATAGGGATCATCCACATGGCAGCCCATGATAGCTTGTTTAGTCACCTAACACCAAACGGACACTTGCTCACCAAAGAACGTTTATCTACTCTCACATTGAATTGGATGAAGATAGTAATGAAACATTTTGATAAAGGAATCGTTCATATTTGATCATAGGGCTGAGATCACACTCAAATTAGGGCTTCTAGATCAACGATAATGGGTAAGTATTGTCCCATCCACCAAATTTGTTGCCCCTCTTCCAAATGTCTATGGGCGCAAATTTTTCGTTGCTCCCACAAAGTTTTGCATTCCTCCTAGTCGTTTCTTACTATTGCCAACAACATTCTTCCTAGTCATTTCTTACTATTGCCAACAACATTCCTCAACTCTCTCCTCTCTTTGAGTTCTATTTCTTTTAGTGCCAATAATGGTGATTTGTGCCATGTTTATCATCTTTCTCAACTTAAGTGCAAGGGAGCTTTAAACATTTTCATTTACTTCTTCCAACAGATTACGAATGGGTCAAACACGAGTCTAATAGCTTGTGTGCAAAAGAAGAATTCTTGAAGGGCACTATTGTTGCTCCTCCTAGCAAGCTCAATTATCGTAAACCTTAATTGTCTCAAGTTTCATTGTGTGCCATCCCTTCCTCCTACTACTCTTGTTTGTTGGGTTTTGGTAGCAATTGTTATTTGTGGTGAAAGAGAAGATGATGCTACAACATTGGTTTGATGCATGGGAGCAAACCAACTAATGATGGGAGACGATGAACCAGCAGGGCTAGGACATGCAGCTTCCTCCGCAACAATGGTAGTTGCCTTGCCAAAAGTTTATTCTCAGCTGTGTGGCACAATTTTGTTGTTTTTTTGACAACCCTTGTTGATCTTGTTGCATGTAGCTCTATTGTACGATAATTCCTCCTCATTTTCTTCCTTTTCCCATTGCTAAATAAGAACTTCCAAGGTTTTAACAACGTAACCACCAGCTATTATTGAACATTCATTGTCATCTTCACCTCTCCTACAAACTCTTTCACCTTTTTTTGCACCTTGATTTTACCATGGCAATCCTTATTAATCTTTTCCCTTTAATTACCTATTGTTCATGGTTCTCTATCCAAGCTTGATGTATTTTACACTAGTTGATGGTCTACAATTTTGTCATGTTTTAATTATTAGTTGAACCTTTTTTTTCAACTATTGTTCAAACACTTTAACCTTTTTTCTCATCTATTGTTCAATTGTTGTTTTTTTTAGTTATTGTTCAATTCCTACCCTTCTTTCAACAATTGTTACTTTTTTGCAGTAATAACCCTATTGTTTATTCTTCAATTGTTGGAAGGCAACAACCTTGTTGTTTGACGCCCTCATGATTGCTACTTAGCCCATGTTGTGTAGACTATATTCACACCCCATGTATTTGCATGCATCTATTCAAAGACCTATTTGAAAATCATGGTGAAAATGATCACCCACTTCAACAACAATAGTTAAAATCCAAGCTTGAGTGAACTATGTTTTAGAACATTTTTCAACAATTTTTCGGGTTGTTTGTTCTACTATAGAACTTAATTTTGCTACTCATTTATCTTGCTTACCTTGCTTATCCTTTCTTTCGCTTGCCTTAATTTCCTTTATAGTTTTTTTTTCCATTGTTTTTTTCCTTAGGATGTCAAGGTATTCAAAACTAGTCATAATGCGTGATTGAAAATAATCAATTAATGGTTATTTCCCCTTGGTGTTTCTTGTAAGTAAATGAGGCAACAATAATAGTTTATGCACCTTCATGGATTCTTGGGTCAAGTTTGGAGGTAGTTGAGTTTCTTGCAATAGTTCTTGAGTATCCATTGCATGACAGCCCTCATTTAAGTTTACAACATCAATATTTGCCGATTGTTGTTATATCATTATAGGGTTAAGGCATATTTACATAATAATGTTGGTCATTTTCTAACCTATACATAGGTGGATCTTTAGATGTTGGATGTTGATCCTTTTCAATTATATGGAGAAATTTTGTAGTAATAGATTATTCTCCCCATTGACGATTATTTTTTACATCATTTTTTTATTGTGTACTCTTTTTAACTCCCTGCATTATTTAAGTTTATTACAGTGGAAACTTCTGATGGTTTGTTATCCATTGCCTTTGGGTTCAAAGGCTATATTCTTGTATTATAAACCCAAACTTGATGTTTCTTCTGTGAGCGATTGCTCTAAGGCCTGATCCATCCATCCAGCTAAAGTGATTTTGTCTGGTTCCATGTGATTGCTTCTAGACATAGCTGCATCTCTAACTTTTTTGAATGTAGTCTTAAAAGGTTTGAAACAAAACACATCTAGTGGTTGTAATGCATGTGATGGCAGTGTCATCATGTTTAACCCAAAAGACTTTTGCTTACTTTCTTGCTTTTAAGGTAACATGGCTGCCATGCCCATTTAAAATTAACACGTGTTAGTTGTTGAAGGACACTCCACTTATAATTGATTTACTAAAAAAATATTAAATAAATATAAATAAAAAAAATAGTCATCCACGTTTTTTTCCACATTGCCATACAAGTGCCTAATTTATAAAGTCTTATGTAATCATCTGTTAATTTTTCACCTCTAAAGATGTAAAAAAAAGGTAGAACACCCTTGGCAACATTCACTGCATAATTTACACTTAACCATTCCTAAGATTTTGGGATGGTGTTGTAAATTGCATTAAATCCTCTTTTAGCCAAAATTAATGCACCCCAAGCTCCTTGATAGACTTGATTATGAGTCCAAGGTGAAAACAATGGAGGGATAACAAATTGGGGTACGTTCCTTAGCTCACAACACTTCGGGGGTAGAGGGGCGTGTTGGAATTCTAGAATGGGGCTAAGACGAATAACTAATATGTCAATTATTCACATGGACTTGCAATTGCCTCTTAAAGATCCAAGAGTCCATCGGGACTCCAATTCCCAAAGTGGGAGCTCACTTGGGATGTGGGTTTCATTCTCTCACACTTTCTTACACTCTAGGGAACATGAAATGTGACTTCCATGCTTCATCCTTGGCCCGCACCTTTATAAGCCCTTACCTTAGTTGCGAACCTAAAGCTAAGGTTGTGACAAAAGTTCTTGCTTTAGATTGTGTTCCAGTTTGAATCCTTATTTCATCATAGTTCAATATATGATCAAAACTATACTTGTGTTGGTTATACAATGATTATAAGTTAATGTAAAAAAAGTTGTAGGAATTAGGTGTTAGCTTTTATGCTCTACACACTTCTAGTCCTTCTGCCTATTGTATGCTAATTTTTGGATGCATGTGCTTGAATTAGAACCACTAGTTGTAACATGTATTCCATTTCAAAATGGTGTAACCCTTGTCTGTGTTAGTTCTGCAACCTTCATCTTGAATTGTTGGAGGTTAATGGATAGTCCACATTTTTGCATTACTAATGTCCATGTAATCATTGTTGAATATTTTTATTTTACAAACACCCTTCCTAGCCCCATCCTTGTGGATCTAGTTTTTCCATTTAGATGGTTAGAAAAGGGAATTTATTGGGATGTTCCATGACCTATTGGCCCTCCTTAAGGAATGTGTCCCTTTCTCAATAGGATTCATGGCTGTTTCTAATGTCTCATCCATCCACATGCCTCTTCTAGTAGTTGAAGGCATTTGATTCAATTGTGGTGTTGATTTTCTTCTTTGTGGGTTAGGAGCAGAAGGAAGGTTCTATGTTTTTTATGTAAGGTTTGTGGCTTGCAAATCTAACATGTTAGTCCGTCTCTTACGAAAGACCATGCAATTCATGATTTTTTTCTCATCCTAGGCGTAGCCTCCGACAACTTGGTAGAGTGTGTTCTAGCCCCACCAAGGGTATACCCTTTTCTTCCCTGTAAACAACCCAAGAACCCAGAAAGTGTAGTAAATTTGAAAACTTTGCTAAAGCATGTTCACAACTTGCTATAGTAGAATATAATAATTTATAAAAAATTTCAAAATCATTCCAATCTAAATTAACATCTTTTGTTGTTATGCATGTACTGGGAAGAAATATGTAAAAGTGATTGATATGACTTAGATGATCCCTGGCTCTCTTGAAGCTCCTTGATGTAACATTACAAACTATGGATTTTTGGATCCAACAATAATCTAGATATTTTTGGAACTTTTGATTACAAATATGGTCTACAATTTCAACTTCTATGTCTTTCTTTGATCGTTTTTCTACATACTCTACTTTTATCTTTTGTAGATTTAGTTTCGAATCTAATTTTTGGTCTTCTACTTGCTCTACTTTCACCTTTTGTAGATCTATTTTTAAACCTAGTTTTTGCTATTCTACTTGTTCTACTTTCACCTTTTACAAATTTACTTCTCAACCTAATTTTTGCTCTTTTCTTGTTCTATTTTCACCTTTTGCAAATGAACTTTTAAACCTAATTTTTGTTCTACTTGCTTTATTTTCTCTTTGAGATGTATTTGTTGCAAGTAAATTCTTAAACTTGGACTAACATTCTCTTCATGTTTTACTATCATTGGAAAATTACCATTTTTCAAAATTAAATCATTAGGACCTATGAATTCTAAGAAAAATTGATTTTTTTTTTTCTATTTTAGCTTGTAGAGAAGACATATTTGAAACTTAGATTAAGAGTACAAAATGATCATGTAAACCTTACTTAAGTTCAAACTTTGATTTGTCCTTTTTTCAATTTGGAAGGAATGCAAAGTTTGAATATTTGGGGACTCTCCTTTGGGGATTAATAAATGTGCTGCCAAAGTAGGATGTCCTTGGCTAATCCTTGTGCGTTTATTTTTATTAAGATTTAGAGTTTATTAATACACAATTTTATGCCTTTTAATGAGAGCCTTGACCCCCATAACCAAACACTCTTTTTTTATTTGCATTTTGTTTATCTTGGTTTTCAATTAAACCTACCCTTAAAAGGTTCATTGCCACCATATTTATTTTCAAATATGTGTATTACAATGTGATGGTCTTCTCCCATAACCATACATGACTACATATCCAATGTGCTACTCCTTTCCCATAACCAATCAAGATTACATAGAACATTGTGTAATTTTTTGAATAATTGTTTTTTCCTCACACTCATAACCATGCCAAAAATAAATAAAATTGTTTGAATTACATAAAAAAACTGAACACATTTTTCAAGTCCGAGCATTCAATCATAGGGTTTCATTTAGACACTTGCACAAAGGAGTACAACCATTAGCCAAAGTGGGTATGCACAAGAAGGGTGTTTGGTCACCGAGTGATGTTCGGTTTTGGGGGGGGGGCATGTTTACCCTATTCACTTCTCCCATGAAATGCAAGATGAAATGCAAAGGTTGTTTGAGGGGAGCCCCCATTGGAAGGATTTATGGGTTGGTGAAGAGTATTGATTGATCTTGGAGAGAAAACACAAGCCAAGCTCACCATTATCAAGACATGAGGAAAGAAGAACATGTTTGATTGTGGACCTAAGTATTCCTTTTCATTGTCACTTTGGTCTTTCTCAAGAAAGGATTTTGTGCTTGCAAAACATATATTCCCACAACATGTATAAAGAATAAATAAATAAATAATAATAATAATAATAAATAAATAAATAAAAATATATATCAAGAATGTGGACTATGTCAAAGTGGAACCATTTCTTATATACCCATTTATGTCACATAATTGCCTTCCAAGAAATAGACCACGAGAGGGACTAGCTCTCCCCCTTTTTTGTTTTGGGTTGCTGGTGGCTGTTTGTCTTCAACCAAGTGTTTGTTGGGGGGGGTAGTTATGCTATAATATATACTCTTCATCATTATCAGAATTTAAAAAAAAATTCCAAAGAGTTGCCACCAACTTCATGTTCCTATTAACGTATTCATTCAAAACATTTTCGTAATACATTATAAAATTTCCACCATTTTTGCGATGCCAATTTTAATATTGCAATTGTTGTATTCGCTTTCGAAAGGATTGATTCGATTGGATTCGATTGGATTGTTGTTGCCATTGGGGTTTGAAGAAGGACTTAAAGAAATTGTTTTGGCCATGATTGCGAAGGGATCCGATGCGCTTATGATGCACAATAATAAAGAGTTCTTCGTTCGGTTTTAAAGATGGAAGCCTAGTTGTGACAAAGTTTTGTCCAATGGCCACTTTTGAAAGCTTTCCTTGAGAAGAGTGCCCACTTTTGAGGAATTGTTGATGTTTCTAAAAAAAAATGTAAAATTTTAAATTTTAATATTAGGGGTCTCTCTTGTTGAGTGTTGAGCTGACTAGCCCTTTGCTAACGTGTTGGTCGATAATCTTGAAAGGATTGTTTTGGGAACGATGGCTTTAGCCAATATGACATGACAAGGATCATGGAAATTAAATCTCACGACCTTACAAACTAATGAGGGACCGCCATTGTGATAATCATATTAATACGATTTTATCGGTTTTGAAGTGGTCCACCAAGGACACACAAATGGATGGATACCCATACCAAAAATTCACTATTTATTTGGGAAGTGCAGATGGGTAAGGTACATCTAGATACGGTCCATTTGACTACTAACACGTGATTAACTATAGTTTAGTAAATGACCCATTTGACTACTAACACGCGATTAACTATAGTTTAGCAAATGACCCAATTACAACGCACCCCCCAAAAAACATCTCACAAATCATATGGTAGCTATATACTACAAGACGTTGTTTTTTCTTCTTTCTTTTTGATCTTTCTCTTCCTCCCTCTCTATTGGGGAACCCCAAAAAAAAAAAAAAACTATACATATTGTAGCAAGAGATGGCATAGGGTGCACATCTTTTTGCAACCCAATTCCCTCATCCCATTCTCCCCAAAAAAAACATTACAAAAGAAGCAAGGATTATAGAGCAAGGATTCACTTCATAAGGAACTTATATACGAACCCTTTTGTTTTTTTCCTTTTGTAGCAGCAACCAGAAAACACCAGCAAGCAAGTGATGATAGTAATTTGTATCAAGTGGGCCCGACACATCTGACTTAGTAGTTTCTATTTTGTACACTTTTGATTTTGCTTTGCACTTACCGACGACGAAGTTGAATTTTGCAACTAGGGAGTGGACTAGGGTATAGTAGAATCGCTCATCACCAAACACACATACTTTTGATCGAACACTTTTTTTCAAATACTTTGTCTCATCATCTCTCCCTTCACCAAATTGAACGACTTTTAGAACGACTTTTGTTTCTAGTTTTGTACACTTTTGATTTTGCTTTGCACTTACCGACGAAGTTGAATTTGCAACTAGGAAATGTACTAGGGTCGAATCGTTCATCACCAAACACATACTTATTTTTGGGGCACTTGGTGAAATGCTACAAATGTATGTTCTTTGAGCTTCAGAAGCACAGCAGAGGAACAACAATGTGTGAGGGTTCGATCTCCTTTGAGTTCTTCTTAAGTGTTCGCTCACCAACCTATCTACCCTAGTCCTAACTTGCAAGTCGAAAAGAAACAGATGCAAAAGTGAGCTGAGGAAAAATCTAACTAACTCCGGTGAAATGAAAGACATTTCAATCAATCAAGATCAAGATTTTGCTCCTTTTTATAAAGGGAAGTTCTAACATGGGACAGTCTCTAGATTCTAAAGTGCAGCGCTACTACTTGTCCCAAATTGCTATAGATCTTCACAATATAGATTGCTTCTGGCATTTTGTGAGCATAGGCAATTCGATATTTGGATATAAACACTTTAAATCAATCAAAAGGGTCGACTATTTTTTTTCCATCATCCATTGATCAAAAGAGAGGGAGTGTTTTAGTCTAGGAAAACAAAACAAAAAAAGTGGTGCTTTAGGGAAAGATTTTGTAAGCATCCCCAGCGAGTGAGCAAGCAAGCAAGCAAGCGAGCGGTGAAGCTAGTTTAGAGTCATCATTCACGAACGTGTTCCCCCCAATCATGTTCCCAAAATGGTGGTTCTCAATTTGTTCAAGTTTTTGGTTCAAGGTTGATTTGGGGGTGAGGTGGAAGAGAAAGAGACGACGGTGTTAAGCCGGGATCAATTAAGCCCCCCTTTATTTCCATTTTCCCCAACATGGTTCTTAAAAATGTGGGGTGGCCGAGGGTTCTTTGATTGTTTTCAAGAATTATCAGTTCTCAGACGTTTGAAAGGAAAGGATAAAAATACAAGCCAAAAATGAAAGAACCGCCGGTTCCCAAGCAATCGGAAAAAAGAAAATCATAATAATCAAAGGACCGCACTAGTTCCAAGTATTTCAAAACATCTCTACCCCGGTGAAATCACGAGAGAGAACAAGGCAAGGCAAAGAACCGGTGACGGATAAGAAGTCGTCACCCATGCTGAGTAATGTATCTTTCTTGTGCGAAGAAGAATATGTTGTCACAAAACCCATTTATAAAAAAAAACTAAACCGACGAAAGAAAGACTTTATGGATCCATATCCGAAACATGCTCTTAATAGAGAGAGAGGTAGGGTGTTGGTAGGAAGGGCTATTTTGTTAGTCCGGGCCAAAAATAAATAGTGACGGATGACGACAATGACGAACCGATATTATTAGGAATAATAGAATTTCCATGCAACCGAACGAGGAGGAGAAGTCGTTACGTGATGGAGTGACGAAAGGGGTGGGGGGGGGCCTCCCAAAAGTCTGATTATTTTTGGGTGAGTGAGTGGGAATTTGCTATTTAGAAGAATCCAGTCTGGATAACCCCAAAATTACCCCAACTTTGATACCCTCCTTGATACCCGGTTTTCCGGGGGCTTGATACCCGTTTCTAATACCCGCCTCCCACTGGCGCCTTTACATGGCGTTCTCCAAATTTGTTCCAATCAACTGGTCCCTTTTTTTTTTTTTCTCTACAAGTTATGGACATTATTCCTGGACCTGTTCCCAATCTTGTTCCCAATCTTGTTCCCAATCTTGTTCCCAATGCTGTTCTGAATCTGTTCACGAAAAAGTCCATTCCTCTACCTGTTCCCAATCTTGTTCCCAACCTTGTTCTCAATCTTGTTCCCAATGCTGTTCTCAATCGGTTCACGAAACAGTCCGTTCCTGTACCTGCTCCCAATCTTGTTCCCAATTCTGTTCCCAAGTGGTTGACGAGAAAGTCCGTTCCTGTATCTTGTTCCCAATTCTGTTCCCAAGTGGTTGACGAGAAAGTTCGTTCCTGTATCTTGTTCCCAATCTTGTTCCCCATTCTGTTCTCAATTGGTTCAGGAAACAGCCCGTTCCCGTCTCTGTTCCCAATGATGTTCTCAATGGAAGCTTTTTCTCCTCTAACAGAGCAGCAGCAGTCAGCAGAGGCAGCAGCTGCAACGTACGCACACACGAAGTCGTTGCAAAGGGCACGTTGATTTTGAGCTTGTCTTTGCATCTCTGATTTGTTGCTTGCTTGCTTGCTTGCTTGCTGCTGCTACAACAACAACAACAATTGCTGCTGTTTCTAGTTGTTGATGATGTTTGTTTTGTTTTTTTCTCTTTTTTTTGGGGGGGGGGAGTTAAAGGAACAAATGCTAAAAACAACCGGATCACACCACCACCAGTAGCTGCAACAACAAGAGCATCTGCGCCAAATCCCGGTCCCGAGAACTCGGAGCTTGAGCTCGACAGTTTTTGATCCCATTCTCTATATATATACTCATCAACAGCTGTTGCAGCTTCTTCTGTCGCTCATGAGCTCCGTGAATGGAATTTCTTTTTTCCTCTTTTTGTTCTGAATCCAGGATCAGCTGATGATGATGATGATCATCATCATCATCTGTGGTGTAAGATCTTGAGCTCAGTTTGTGTGGAAGCTCGAGGTTGATGGTTTTTCGCAGCTTGCAGTGGATGACGATGTTTGCAGTTTTACATGAGAGAGATGTCTGTTGTTGTAGAAGCCGTTTGATTGAGGATTGTGTGCAGTATTGCGACAGCTGCTGAGATTCAGTTCCATAAGAACAAAACTCACGGAACTTGCGCTTGCTTCTCGTCATGGGGTTTTCAGCTCTTGTGTCGACTGTGTCCTGTTTGATGGCTGCTGGAGGAGGAAGTGCAGGAGGGGACCAGTCGAGAAGCAGCAGGCACAGTAATTTCTAGCACAACTCTGGTGAGGACATCGAACAGGAGAAGATTGTGACCAGCTCCAGATCAGGTCAGAAGAGAGCTCGAATATCTCAGGCAGCAGCAGCAGCAGCAGCAGTAGTACTAGTACTAGTTTGGTGGTGCATATGCGGGCGCATGAGAAGAAGATGGTGTCGACCACTGCGAGGTCGAGGAGGATGCAGCAAATGGTGGTGCAATCTGCAGGAGGGTTGAAGATGATACTAGTCTCTTCAGCAGCAGTAGTGCTGCTTCTTCTTCTTCTGACCGGCTCTTGTTGCGCACAAAGTGAGGTCCAAGCCAACGCCTATTTGGACGAAGTGGAGAAAGAGGTGATGCAAATCGCAGCACAAGCATCCGTCAATTTCCGCAACACTTGTGGTATGCAAAAAATCCTGCAGCTCCTTCTTCTTGTCCTTGTCCTTGGTTCTTTTTCTTCTTGTTCTACTTAGTACCCATTTGTTCCGTTTTCTCTTGTGATCACTTGGGTGCTACACCTTGTCCTTTGATGAACAAGATGTGATCTAGCATGTGTCTGGCATGGGTGTGGAGATGTTCTTCTTCTGTGTACATTGTTGGGTTGTCGGGAAGAAGCTCAGTCTAACAGAGCTGTGTACCTATGTGTGTTTTTCCTTCATGCGGCTTGGTTGGTTGGTTGCTGCTGGCTGGCTGCAGATTTGGTGGCATCATGTGGTGGTGTTGCCAATTGCTCAAGGCAAGCTTGTGTGCCATTGCAAGATGATGAAGCTTCTTACACTTGCAAGCAAGTCGTCAACAATACCAACTGTGATAACCTCCAAGACACCCTTGGCTGTGTGAGAGAGAGAGTCTCGTTGGGCCGAAGCTTTGTCAGGTAATGATCTATGATACAAAACTCTCTCACACGGGTTCTGTGTGTGTGTGTGTGTGTGTTGAGGGTCTTGCTCTTTTCTTCTACTAAACTGGGTCCCTGACAAAACCTTCTTTAGATTTACAACTCTTGGTGGACATCCAGGTGTGTTTGTTTCCGGCATTTGACTGCAACCAGGCTACTGGCATGAACACATTCACCAAAGCTTCAAATGTCTTGTACCCATCAGCTTGCCTCCCTCCAGCAGCCTTTGGTCTCCAACCCCCTCTGTCTTTTGACACCTTCTCTAGCTCTGTGGACCTGGGCTGAGCTGAGCTCAGTTGTATATTGTTGTTGGAGCTGGACATTCAGAAAAAGCACAATCTCTATTTTGTCAGAGTTGTGCAAATTTGTGCACAATCTCTATTGCCCCAGAGACTTGCACATTTTTGTGGACACAATCCTGGTCAACCAGATTGCAGTTTTGTGCACAATCTTTATTTGCCCAAGTGCAATTTTGTGCACAATTGCTATTACCCAGAAACTTGCAGATATGTGCACAATCTCTGTTGACCAGAGTGCAGTTTTGCACAATCTCTATTGCCCAGAGACTTGCAGATTTGTTCACAAGCTGAAACCATTGACCTGAGTGCAGTCTTGGGCACAATCTCTGTTGGCCAGAGTGCAGGTTTTTGCACAATTTCTCTTGTCCAGAGCACAATTTTATTGCACAAAATCTCTGTTGGCCAGAGTGCATTTTTTGACACAATCTTTGTTGCCCACAGTGTTTGTTTTGCACATTTCACATTGTTGTTGCAATGTTTTATGGCAGGATTCCTAACCAGATGGAGACATTGTCTGAAGCAAATGCATCAATCTGCTCGCAACGAATGCTTGATCCTGTGTTGATGAACATCTCACAGCAATATAACAATAACTTGAATTTCACATCCTGGACTTACTTTGGCTCTGTGGAGGGAGTGCACAGAGCTTTCCCTGGCCGAGTATGTCCCCCCTTTCCTCACCCACCCACCTACCTATCCACCATTTTTCTCTACATTCTTACATCTACTGAGAAGAACATGCTCTACAGAGGGCGCATTTCCTGGCATAAATGATTTTGAGGGCCTATTGTGCTTGTAATAAATAGGGCTTTGGGTTCCCTGGATCTCCAGTCTTTTCAGTTTGAACCAGTTGCTGCTCCAGTGTCTTCTTTTCCCTCAAAGCAGCTAAATTCTGTGACTCTTCTAAAAGCCTGGAGAAAGGCAGAATAGGTCTTCACAATCTTTTGCATAACAAGAATACTATATTAGAATTCTAGTTCATAGGATGGTATGTAGTTTGTTTGTACTGCAGTGGGGGAGTCTGTCACCCGACACATGGGAGCCTTCTCATGCCTTTTTATTTGGTCTGAAATTTGCAGGATGTGCCTGCGAATAATTGCACCTTCGAGCCAAGATTGCGGCCCTGGTAAATAGTCCAACTCTTTCACCTAAACTCTCAGTTTGTTCACAGGAATAATAAGCACATTCATAAAAGATACAAAGGAATTTTTTCTTTCCAACATTCTTTATATTTGTCTCTTTTGTAATGTGGTAACAACAGGTACATGGGCGCGACAGCGGTCAAGAAGGATGTTATGGTGCTGCTTGATGCTGGGGTTTCAATGGGTTTCAATCTCCCTGACGATCTGGCGGTTACTGCTGGAACCACGACTGTGTTTAGTGCTGCAGTTTCAATCATTTCAGTGTTATTGGACACATTGATCGACTCCAGTGATCGTGTCACTATTATCACCTTCAATAGTAGTACAGTGGCTAACTATGTCCTTAAACCGGTAAATAAAATTCTCACTCCCCACTTCTATATTATGTTTTCAACTGCACTTCTTACAACTCTTAATATTGTTTTAGTCTTGTGGTTTTTTTCTTCCACCCAACTCTTCAGTCCTTATCTGATGGAGTTTTTGTGGATTGATTTTCTTCCTCCAGATGACTGTGAATCCAGCAAGTGTGCAATCGCTGAAATCTGAACTTCAAAGTCTCAACCCTGATAGTCTTCAAGGGTCATCAAATTTGCTTGCAGCGTTTCTTTTGGCCAACCAAAGTTTCCAAACACCTTTGGGTGATGCTCTTCAGGTGAAGCACAAATCCCCCCTTAATGCTTCAAGGAGGGATCATACGATTTGCAATACTAAGAAGCTCTGAAATCCGGTGTTTTGTTAGTACTACAGTGATGGGGGTGGTGAGCTCATGTGGTGTCTAGATTCAGAAATTTCCTTTGATTTGTACAGAATTTGCAGACAAGAGAAGTTTGGTGAATGGGTTTTTCTTGGGTTGTAAATGTGCAGGTAATCCTGACATTTACATATGGGCAGATTCTCTCTTTGACCGAAAATACAAGCGGGCTATTCAGCAGTATCCGCATGCAACAGATGTTGGTGCAAATCTTCAGTTTTGACCGATCCATTGATACAAGCACAATGCTTTCACAGGTTGCCTGCTCTTGCAATGGTACATACGAACGGATTCTCCAAACAATTGACAATCCTTTGTGGACCCTGCGATCCTACTTTGGTATACTTGCAAACCTGCGCCTGCAAGCACTCAGCTATTTGCCATACTGGACTGCACCTTACCTTGATGATGGAAGCCTTGGAATGGTCATCACTGTAGCGTATCCTGCATTTGACTCTGATAACTACACGTTAATTGGAGTTGCTGGAATTGACATCATCCTCGAAGATGTAGGTCTAGCAAATCTTGCTGCCGCACTTCCGTCTCATAAAAACACAAACCCAGTTCCCTATTTGAATCTAACAACTCCACTACCCTGCAAGGTACATATTTGATTCAAGATTGTGTTCATGTTTTGTGGGTTTGAAATAACTTCTAATATCTTGAGCTTCAGAAAAAAGCAGTAGAGAATTGGCTGGTTTTGTGAGTGGATTTGAAGGACAAATGTGCAAACCCAAAAAAGCAAGGAGCTAGCTAACCATGAAAAAAAATTTGCTATTCTGATGTGCAGTTCATGTTGTCAACCTTAAATCAATGCCCCAGGGTACCACTGCCTGTGGATACGTTGTGTACACAGACAGATACAAGTGGGCAAACATTTCAGGAGCGCGTATGTAATTGCCCAGGAATGTGTCTTGTTCCTGTGGAACCACACCATTCTCTCAAGAGCTCAGAGATCAGTGCGATTGCCATCGGTGGTGGGGCATCGCTCATAGTCATCATTATGTTGATTGTGTTCTTGATGCGTCGAAGGTTTAAAGGACTGCTGGCCAACCATGGACAGGATCAGTCTTTAACCAATCACCCATATTCCGATTCAGCTGTGCCAGCAATGTAAGCAAAACATAAAAAAATTCATACTCTGAGTTTTGCTGCATACGTATGATTGGGATGTAGGTTTTTGCAGATTTCGTGTAGGTTTTGTGAAGCAGAAATGCAAATGTTTGCCAGCAAGTTTGCTACTTGAAAACTATGCAATATAGAAAAATGTTTATGACTGTGATGGCCTTGTAGATCTCATTGTGAATGAGCTTTGTGTGATTGGTGGATGATGCCAGGAACAGTCCATACAAAGGAATGCCAGGGTTATCAACGCGATGCAATTCGGAGGGATGGGGAATTCATGCAATCAAAGATTTGACCGAATACACTGAGGATGAGCTTTGCGAAGCAACTGGGAACTGGAGCGAGGAATCTCTTCTTGGTGCAGGTGCTCATGGATTAGTCTACAAAGGAGTCTTCAGTGATGGAACTGTTGTAGCAATCAAGAAGCCCACGATGAACAATTTGGATAAGAGTTTGTGGGACACATTTACAAGAGAGCTGGAGCTCTTGTCAAAGCTCAATCATAAATGCCTTGTTCGACTTCTGGGTTACTGCAAGGATGAGATTATTCTAGTGTATGAATTCATGCAGAATGGAACTCTTGAGGAATGTTTGCACCCAGAGGAGAAGAAGGGTGTTCCAAGGCTTGGGTGGGAGGACCGACTACGAATTGCTGCTGGAGCTGCTAAAGGACTGGAGTACCTCCATGAATATGCAGTGCAGAAGATCTACCATGGTGATGTCAAGCCTGCCAACATTTTGTTGGATCAGAACTTTGATGCACATGTTTCTGATTTTGGTTTGTCAATTTGGAACAGAGACGAGAAGAATTCGTTCATGGTGCCAAGTCGTGTGGGTGGTACAATTGGATATCTTGATCCCGAGTACACTACATCAGGTCAAGCCACATTTGCAAGTGATGTGTACAGTTTTGGAATCGTACTCTTGGAATTGATGAGCTCCAGACGTGCGGTTGTTGGTCGTAAGAACATCAAGGATTGGGCTGCCCAACTCGTTAAACAAGGTGAGATTGAAAAGATCATCGATTCCATCACAATGGACAAACCAAAAAACATCAATGTGTTGAAAAGCATCATCAATTTGGCTCTTGACTGTGTGAAGCAACAAAAGGAGGATCGTCCCAAAATGCTATATGTGAGCACTTGTCTTGACCAAGCTTATAGCACTTGGAGAAGCTCCAGTGAAAACATTGAGTATTCCATTCTATCACCCAGATAGGGAAAAAAAAACAACAAAGAATGGATGTCAAGCTCATGAATATCAAGCTCACAAATTCTCAAATTTCTTCTTCATGGTGGCTGTTGGAAAAATTCTAGCTCCAAAAGATCCCATGCCCTCCTGTTGCTGCTCATCGACACTCAAGTACCACAATTCAAATGTGAAGAAAAAAAAAACCACAATACCTCTATGGGAGGTATTGTTTGCTTTCTTTCCGTTTCAGTTTCTCATCTGCAACAGCAAATCTGCCAACAACAAAACTGCAACAAAAGACTCTAGAACAAAATGCAAGCAGATTGGCCATGGGTGATGATGGAACCACAGGACCCTAGAGAATCAATCAACATCTCTTGCACACATCAACAAGATCAAACCCAGAGAGGTATGACCAACTGTGCTTATGCATCATCATAAATTGCAAACTTTTCTACTTGAAGTTTGTTACCCAATCCAGGAGGAAAAGCAATTTGCTGCACTGCGGCTCTTGATTCAAACATCTTTCTTCCTCCTCCATTAAACTACTGCTGCAGCATGCACCAACTGAATTCCTTTGTCCTTTCCTCAGAGTCCAAATGATGTGTACTAGTACTAGAAACAATTTCTTCCATTTCTTTGTCTACTTTGTAAAACTTAGAATTGACATTTTGTACAATTTCAGCACATAAAAATTTGCATCAGGCTTGCAAGCCATCATGTACCTACAATTGTGCCTTGATTGAACATTTGTACTTCACTTCTTTTGTTGTCAGGGTTAGCAATTTGTATGTGTGTATGTGTGCGTGCGCATATGTGTTACTTTCCTTCTTCACCGAAACAATGCAAATGTTTCTCAAACAATTTCAAGCTTGGAAATAAGCAGTTTGATCAGCTGGAGTACCCTTACTCTTGTGCAAGGGTACATAACTGGAGTGCACTTGGATGCGTCTGTTTGTGGTCAGTAGAGAAAACCGCAACTCAAGGAAAATATTTTATGTGCATATGTATCATGCTTATGTTTCCTCTACTCCACAACCATATAGTCTAGATAGAGGAGGTGGGAAGAGCGGTGGAAGGAGAGAATAATTGAGAGAGAGAGTGTGTGAGATGAGAGAAAGAGGAGGTTTAGGAGGGGAGGGTTAGGGTTTAGGGTTGGCATCGGATGGCATCTCCAAGGCTTGTGCTTCTCCAACCATAGTGATCATCTCTGTGTTTCTTCCGGGTATTACTACTGCAAGGGCTTTTGTTCTCCATTCTTTGCTGCTTTGTTATTAGTTCTTGGAATGTCAGTCAGACAGGAAAGCTGACAGGCAGACATTCTAAGGGAGGAGGTGGGCAGGCAGAGGAGCAGTAGTGTTTGATTTTTTGACAGAAAAGGTGAGACCTTCATGATGCCAACTGTCAAACACATCTCCATTTGAAGGAGAATTTGCACATGTAGAAAACCAACCTGTGCTTGATTGCTGCTGCTTCCATGATGACTGTTCAGTTTCATCATCTTGTGCATGGGAGTTCAGTTGTTAGTCATACAATGGTAAATGCAAAGATGCAGATGAGCCAACAACAGATAAGCAATGTGCAGAAGAAGAAAGAGATCAAGGACCGAGGTGCTGAAAATGTTGTATGTGTGGTGGTGGCGGCGGTGGCACATGAGTAATATGACTCTCCAACCTGTGCCTCACCTTGTACTTCTGTAGATATTGATGATGTTGATGCTTTGGCTGGACCTTTGCTTGCAGTGTTCACTCCCAGGCCTTTTGATTCCTGGAAGAAAACCACGATGATGATGATGTTGATGGTTTGGTTGATCCTTTGCTTGCAGTGTTCTTCACTTCTGGTCCTTTTGATTCCTGGAAGAAATCTATGATGATGATGCTGATGATGCTGATGTTGTTGATTCTTTGATGGAAAATTTGCTTGTGGTGCTCACTCCTGGTCTGTTTGATTCCTGGAAGAAAAATATGACAATGATGATGATGATGATGATGATGATGCTTTGGTTGAACTTTTGCTTGTGTTGTTCTTCACTCCTGGTCGTTCTTATTCCTGGAGGAAGAATCAAAGGTTCAAAGGATCATGGTCTTGGTTGCCACCTCCAGAGATCAGTAAAGTGCACACAATAATAATGTGCTGAGAAATGCACTTCGCAGAAGTTGGAAGAGTTTCAGCACAGTTAAGGAATACACTCTGCTCTGCTCTGCTTGATTGTTGTTGGAAACAGAACTTCAATCATGCGGGGTTCTTGAGCTGTTTACTAAAGAACTTTGAGCACACCAAAGACAAATCCAAGCAAGGCAGCTATACTCGGGACTCTGAAAACAAAGAGCACAAGCACTCTGCTAGAACCTTGTCTGTAAATTGCAGCTACACATTGACTCTTACTTCACTCAAGAAGATAATTGAGAAAACAAATTCAGAATGACAAAAAACAGCAACCCCATTGACCTGAAAAAAGAATCTTCAGGCATAGACACAAACCCTATTCTACTAAACATTGAAACAAATGGTCCCTTACTAGCATTTCCATTGTTCCTCTCAATTTCTCACAAACCTACCAAACCCTAATCACATTCAACTGGTAGTTCACTCAAGATAATGTTTATAACAAAATTCAGACCAACCCAATTGAGCAATTTCATTGCCCCATAACAGTTTTTGATGCACACTTAACACACAAGCCGATTCAATACCCTCTGTATAATAGCTGCTCTGTAGTCTCTGTGCAGCTTGATATCAAGATATCGCCGCTGGTTCCTTATTACTTGCTACCATGGCTCTGGCAAAAGCAAACACGCTTATTCAGCAGAATCCGCTGGTGGTCTTCAGGTGCGCGATATGGATCTAACACTCTTATTAGCAATACTCTTGCAGATCATGTCTCCAGCATAGTGAATTATATTGTCTCGGGATTGTCTGATTTGAAGTGTTGATGAAGAAGAGTTTGTTGGAAAAGAACGAGGGTGCAAATCTTGTGAAATGGGTTGTGATTTGCTTCCGTGTTGTGAAGAAACCCGTGGTGGTTTGTGGCTGCAGCAAGTCGTATTGCCCTTACTGCAGGAAGGTGAAGGAGCTTCTCAAGAGCCTGGGAGCTAACGCCAAATTGATCGAGATTGATGAAGAAAGTATGGAGTCTTAAACCCTATACTGAACCAGGGGGATATCCAACAACAACAACAACAACAACAACAGCAACAACTTGTGTTTTTTGCTGCAATTATTCTCTTGTGAATTGCAAAACATGATAGGTATCTTTCTGTGTAGCAATCTTGCAGCTTGTTGCAGATGGTGGGTGGGTGGGTGGTCTTTTCGTTTTTCTTTCCTCTTATTACATCAAGGCTTTGAAGAATCTGACATCATTAAAAAAAATTTGGGGTGGGTGGGATGGTGTGGGGCTGTTGATCAAAGAGGATGGAGCTGAATTGCAAGCAGCCTTGGCAGAGATCTCTGGACAACGGACTGTACCCAATGTGTTCATTGCTGGTCAACACATAGGTGGTTGTGATGGTAAAGCTTCCCTGCCTGCTTCCTCTTCTTCATCTCTTTGCAGACAATCTGGCATCTCTTTCAGCTTCATCTCTGTTGAAGCTTTACCAGGATTAAAGATTAAGACAGAATTTTTTCTTCTTCTGTCTTCTGTGTTCTTCAGACAGCAGGCAATTAGAATTTGTGTTTTCTTGACTATTTTTCAACTCACTTGTCTCTTTGTTTTGCAGCTACTGTGGCAGCAAACAACAAAGGTACACTGGTGCCACTGTTGAAGAATGCTGGAGTACTCCAGGAGAAGTAGGACTTTGATGATCAAAGGATGTGAAGAAGGATGCTCTAGCTTCCTCTTACCAAACTTTCTTGGATTTGTTGTAAGACTCCATTGTCTGTATTATCACAACAACAACTTCTGTTACTGGACTTGTAGCTTGCAAAGCTGCTGCTGCTGCTGCTGCTGCTTCTCCTGCATGTAATTACAGAGGTTACTGGACAAGAAATTTGCACAGATTATGTCTAGAACACATCTTTTCAGTGCTGTAATAACTTTCTCCACCACTTGCTTCTTTTTGCATTGGAAAAGAAAGATTGATTATGAACCAAGTTGATTTCATTCCTACACACAATTGTTAGGTTTACAACTTGTGGCACAAAACTCTGAAGCAGGAGAAATATGGTTCAAGGAAAAGTGCTCACTAAACAAGCTGACAATGTTGCTTACTGTCTTGCTTTCACTATGTGCACAGTGCAATAGTCTGCAAAGATTTATATATTGTATTAGCCAGACCTACAATGGGTAGCCTCCTGAGACCCAGAATTAACCATTGCAAAGCCTCTTTTTTTTTGGTGGACCACTTAACCCTGAGACAAAACAGCAATAGAGTCAAACAGTAGAAGGCAGGTTACAACTCTCTTTGATCCATCATTGTTGCATGCTAGATATACAATATCTAGCATTAGTATATCTAGCATCCAACAATGATGGATCAAAAACACAGTATGGAGCCAGATTTGCAGTAAGAGGAAGTGCATATATCAGAAATCTTCCCTATACCCTTGTTTTCCTGCACCTGACCAGAAACTGAAGGAGATGAGAATATTCAACACAATCTTGTGAGTGACCTTTTTATCTTGAACTTTTCTCTTACTGTAATAATAGGTGTTGACCATCATCCTTACAAGAAATGATTAGAAAAGGAATCACACTTACGAATAATAAACCATTTGTAGACAAAACCAGATGTGCATCCTTGCTTTTTTGGTGACAAGATTGCATACCTAGTTATTTTGAAGTAATCAAATTGTTACCTGTAATCCCTGTGTCAAAAAGAAATTGCCCATAAAATTGGAAAAAGAACAAGCCATTGTCTCTCTTCCACATAATGAATGTCACTAAAATATGTCAACAGGTGCACATTTATGCAGTTGCAGATTAGTGAATTCCCAGCCGACAAATTGGATTTGACTTGATGAGCTTCAAATCCACCTGTTCATATACACCAGGGATGATGTTATTGATCAGTCTGAAGAACACACAATCATGGCAATACCAACATGATGCTCATATCTACAGCAACAAATAACTAACATCTTTTTGTGGCCTTTTGTCTGGGAAACTCTTCAGTGGTCACACAATCCATATTTTAGGACAACCCAAAGACAAAACATGAGGAGAGGAATGTGTCCCTTATACACATTCCCACCACATCAGGGCAAACACAATAACTGATGTCCTGAGGATCTTATGTCCATTGCAGAATTTTTAACAGAGTCAGAAAATGAGGACTGATGGTTTAGCACAGGCAACTCACCTTGTGCCCAAAGAGATCACGTATGTTGTCAATGCCATACAAGATCATAGTTGGTCTGTTCAACACAAGCAACATCGTTCAGTTACGACACTTTTTCTTTTTGCAAAAACATCCTATGGGACTTGAAACTATGGGTTGGATGATAAACAAGCTTTTCACCTTTCCAATGACAAGCCCCAAGCAATGACTGAAACATCTGCTGGAAGTCCCATAGGCTGAAGCATCTCTGGACGAAACATTCCGGAGTTGCCCACTTCCACCCACTTTTTAAGTGTCTCATGATAGCTGTCTCCCCAAACCAACAGACTTGAATCAACATGATGATGTTCACCATTTGAACTGTTTAATTGTTTAATTGCAACAAATGTTCTTGCCACAACTCAAAAGATACAAGCAGTCCAGCTGCAGTGGATATCCCTCTCATTCTACTCACTCTTTTTAAGTACCATCTGACCTGTAAAAACATGTACTTTCCCATCTCGAAAGAGTAGAAATGTGCACACACCTGAAAATTTCCATACTTGGCTCTGTGTATGGATTATATGCAGGCTTAAAGCGTAACTTCTTGATTCCTGGACAAGCAGAAATGTTTCAGAAAGAAAACATGCACTCTTTGCACAGTAGTAATATTGTTCCTTTTTGCAATAGCCAAGCTCCATTTATACATTTCTGTGAATTTCTGCAAATTTGTTGATACTTAATGTTTCAGATAATGGAAATACAGAGCAAGTAGGAAGGAGCTTAGAAAATAATAGATATCACGAATGCCCACTAACCAAGACGGGAAAAGAAGTCATTTAATACACCAATGAGGTCACCAAGTGTAAGACCCCTGTCACACACAAGCCCTGCATCCAGTGGAAATAATGTTAATGTTGAGCTGATAAACAAACAAAATGTGATACAGCGCAGCCTAGCTAGGGTAGATAGAACAGACATCAGAGCTCTTATTCGACAAAACCATTTATGGATAATTGTTGAGTTATGAACACCATTATGTGGAATTATGGGACACATGTGAATCGAGAATTGTGATGATTATATTGTAGGTGCATGTAAAATATTTATTATCCAGTGCCACGAAGACACATAAAGCCCCACCTCCAAAAAGAAGGCAGTATCCTCAGTGTAATATGGGGAAAAGATTCATGCTTACTCTGCAAAAGCTCAGCATAATTTGCCTTTTTTCTAATTGGTTGCAACAGTAAGAAGGCAGAGAATCAAAGCAATAAGAAGGCTGGCATACCTTCAATCTGATGGAATTCTGCCAAATGTGTACGGTCAACAGCCTCATTGCGGAAAACACGGTCAATTGAAAAGTATCTCTTTGGAACAAACTTATCCTGAACACCCGGGCCAAACAAAATTCTTATCTGAGGAGAACCTTAAGTATCCACAAGCGTTGCTAAAAACAGTCTCAACATAGCTCTCCAGTCTCATGAATCAACAATAAAGAACCTCTAAAGCCCCACAAAAACAAAAATACCCTACTGTGATCCCTCAAATCATATGGCCTTGTGAAAGTAGGCAAAATCTAGCATAAGAAAAACAAACAAAGGGTGAACTAATGTCCAACAAAGAACCAAAAGGTAGAAAATGGCTTGCTGCAAAAGACACAAATACTTCAAAGCTACATTACACTCACATCTTAGCCCTTTGGAATTAAGAACTCTTGCTTCTCTGAAAGATCTGCTATCAAGATGTTTTGCCATTACCAATTCTGCATATATCATCAGGGATGACTGTGGACTTACCACAAAAGTTATATCCTTCATGGCTGCACCGAGCAGTAGTGAGAAATACCTGAGCAAGTTTGTATAGCATACGTGATGAGACTGCAGTGGTGTGTGTGCGCAGCAAGTTCTTTTCAGCTTCATCTCGCTTCCAATCATAGCCATACCTGTGCAGCCAACCAATGTTTATTAGGTTCCCCTAAATACAGACACCCAACTCTGATTACCAACTAGATTGCAACGTAACAACATCTCCTTGCCTGCATTTAACTTTGTAGACTTTTTTCATATTAATACTAGAACCTCACTGTAAGTGTTATCAGGTAAAATGAGTGATCACAGATCCAGATGTAGAGTGCTAAGAAAGACTGCAAATTCTTCTCCTTAGAAAGCAGAATTCACTTTCCAAAGATTGCTTATGGACCTACCCAATAGAGCCATAACCACCTTCTTCATGTGTCCTCCTCACACGCTCTAAATAATCTTCAGGTAACTTATGTGTCCTTGCTGGAGCTGTATCATACAAATTCCCTATCATCAAGAACAAAGCTAGAAAGCAGCTCAATGATGCACTGAGAAAAGCTACCAACCTGCCAGGGCCTAGTGGCAAAGATACAAACACAGCAAGGGCTACCCAAATTCTCTGAATTTCAAAGTCTAATTAGTGATTCAATTCAGTTTCAAGCCCACGAAAGAAAATAGGTCCTTGTATGTAAACCCATCAAAAGAAGCACATGAACAGAGAAAATATAAAAGACATGAGTCTCTCTTCTGCAAGGCAGCTAACCTTTGAGAAAGAATGTATCATGAGAGTCACGGGCAGGATGCATTTGAGGCTGAAAGAGAGCATCAAAATTCCAGAAGCTGCAAAACTCATTAGGTTAGACTTGTCTATGTGTAACAGTGCAACCCAACAAAGACTTCATAGGAGCCAAATGGTCAGGTAGTTGTATCATGCCCTATAATTCTGCTCAAGCCTGAGCTAATTCACCACTATCTCATGCCTGAGCATGACTAGGTCAATTATTTGTAATATGAATTTTAGAATCTCTCTCTAACATGTGACATCCAATCAACTTGAACTTCCAAGCACATATATACTGGAGCACCTTGCAGAAATCTCACCCATAACTATGCCAACCTAATACACCCACCTGCTTTCCACAAAGTTGTTTGTAGGCATCTCCTCAAACCTGGATGTTGAAACAGGAAACAGTCAGTTCAACTCAGTTTGCACCCCATCACACAAACTCAAGTTCTTCAACAATTGATGTTAAAGAAGACAGACTTTGCCGTGCAGAAGTAATGGATATCTTTCATAAGAATAGAGAAATCTCCATTCTCACAATGAAGAAGAAACAGTAAGGTTAACAATTCCTCAATAAACCACAGAAAGAACCAAACTAGGGAAGACAGAAACAAACAAAAAGCACACACCGGTATGAACAAAAGTGCCAGTCTCACACCTGTTCAGGGACCATCAACAGTAGTATGTATGATAGTGACTTAACTACCACAACTTCCCCACTGACTTCATCAGCTCCCTACAGAGGGTAAAGGCCAGTGACAAGCACCAACCTACGAACTGAGTTTCTGCTGCAATTCCAGAAGCAACGGGAAGACTAAGCCATACTACTGGCTAGCAACAGACCACAACAACAATGACAAGACAAAGAAACAAAGAATGACAGAAAGGGAAAAGAAAAACAAAAGGTAAGGACAAACAGGGAAAGACTATGTGCAGAAGTAATGGATATGATTCTTCAGACTTTGCTAAGCAGATATCACACTGATTACTTTTTAGGATCAACCCTTCTCAAAGAAGGTGCTTTCAGAACACAAACCATATAAAATCATCTGGCAGCATATCTCAGTGAAATTCAGATTTTTGCAACATTTACCTAAGCAGGAAAGAGGCATGACTGGAACCCAACAAAAGCACTACTAAAGGACCATCTTCAGATGCAATCATTGGATGGAGTCACAATGCACTCTCTGGCTGATTTGAGTGGGACCAGCAACAAGAGAGCAATAGACTTCATACAGGCATTGTGATGTAAGTTCAAAGCTGCAAATCCCAAGACTTGAGATGTTACCTACATTGAGGAAAACATTCTTACCCCATTTCCAAGAAGATACTCCGGAACTGTGTCCGCACCTGTTAAAACACGTCCCAAAACACCAAATAGTCAGATATCTTCCCTTTTAAGCTCTGGTGATACAGATGTCCACAATATATGAGGCAGCATTGCTCAACTTGAAGAACCCCAGCCAGCTGCTAAGAACACAAGTACATAAAAATAACTAGAGTGGGTAGGGTAGGGTGTATTGCCTTAAGCAAGGGGTGCAGATGTCCACCTTCAGTAGGCTGGCCCAATGCCTTGTAGTTGTATGGCTTGAACTCCCGTTCTTTCCATTCTCCACTGTCAAATAGAAAGAGCATTAAATAGACTAGCTAGTTGTTAGCTACACTCCTGGTGGATTACAACTCTTAGAGAAACTGCTACTGGGAAGAGGGGTAGAACAGATGTCTGCAGCAGAGAAAAAGAATACACCTAGTATGTGAAAAGTGTATGGAGACCTGAAAGCATACCTTTGCAGAATTTCCCGTGTGAGATCTGTGGCTGGCTTCACTCTCTTGGGGGCATACTTTGGTCCCTTCTTCAGTGAATAACCAACCCATGTTCTGTCAACTCACATACCAAACCCAATGACCTTCGAGATACCATAACCGTTCCTCTTGAGAAGATCAGAGTTCTAACTTATGGACTTTAGATATCAACTATAAAGGAAACCTGCCACTGTACATCAGTCCCATTCAATATTGATGCATTTGTGAGTGCGAAGAGTGTGAGGATTCAAGGGAATTTCCACCTAGATTCAATCAGCTTCCGATTCTTCAGGTCAGTAATAGCATTGTCTGGTACCTCCACATGCTGCAACAGTTGCACACAAATTTAAATTTCACATAACAATGTAGTCACTTCTTCAAAAGCGCACACAACACTGAAGCTTCACAATTTTACCTGACCATCTCTGATTTCGAGCAGCTGCAGCTTCACTTCATCAGTAACACCCTGAACCTGTGAAGAAGAACCCACACATAAGGGTTCAGAAACTCATATCTTCCCAAACAAGATCACTGAACACTAAATGGCATTGCAATACCAGAAAGGCCAGAAACCTCCCTCCAGGCAGTTGAAGAACTGGATCTTAGACAAGGTAGGAAAAAAAGACACACCTTTCGCAATAGTGTTCCACCCTTCAATGATTCCAACCATTTATTTTTCATTGCTTTTCCTGTCCCAATTTTGAACACTGATGCCTCGAGCTTTTTCTGTACCATGATAATGAAAAAAACACATGTCTAATCAGGAGAAATAACCGACCAAAACAACAACTACACTGCTGAAGAATAATTTGGCTGGGCCCTTGTCCACTCTAAAAGTGCAAGAATTTCCCAACTTGTGCAACAATTGAGGATCTCAGACCTATGTAAAAGCTTTTGACAGAACTATATTATTGCAAAATTCAATATTTTGTGCAGAGTTCTGCATCCTGGACACTGAATTCAGTTTGGATCAGAACTTCTTCAATCCTCACACAACTCATAAACAGGGTAGGAAAAATAAAACTCCCAGATGACTGCTGATGCCTATATCTGAACCCTAGAAATTCTGAAAATTGTACACACAAAGAAGAAAACTATCCAGAAAAAAGGAGAAAAAGAAGAGTTACAAGATTCTTCTTCCTTCAGCCAGCCAGTCAAACAAACAAGGAGAGCAAAAAGACTGCACCTCCAGTTCAACTCGTGATATGCCCTCTGGAGGCACTGCTTGAAACACCTGAAACTCCGGAGAGCCTCGCACAGCATACGACTCCCCTTCGGCAGTGAGAATCCACGAGTTTCGCTTGATGGACTGCGATGCGACATCACCAAAAATAACACATTCAAAAGCCCAGAGAGAGAGGGAGGAAGCAAGAAAGGAAGAAAGGAAGGAAGGGATACCCAAAACCCTAACAAATCAAAACTGAAAAAAATTAATTCATTTCATCAACTCTCATGTACTCTTCCTCGCTCTTGTTACCTCTTCAGTAGAAGGAAGGGGGGAAAAAATGACCAGAAATGCCCTCAAAAAACCCGAAAAAAAAAAATAACACACTCCCACAAAACCCTCAAGCACATGGGCGTACCTGAGCTTCCACAAAGCCAGAACCCTGCAGACTTTTGATCACGTCCATCACAGCACCATGGTCGAAGCTAGAGCGAGCTGCCCAGTCTCCAGAATCGGCGATGGCGGCATGTGATTGCAGATGCAACAACAACGCTTCCTCGATCCCCATCGCTGTTGCCGCCATCGCTGCACACTCCCTCCCTCACTCCTCCTCTCGCTGTCCCCTGAAGAAACCCCAGCCGATTCTAGGGTATCCTTTGGATACCCGTTCAATGACCGGATGAGGACCGTCCGGTCGGTCAAGAAGATGACATACCCTGCCATCATACCCGGATACTCATTTTCACTTGTCACCATTCACCAACTCACCAGTGATTTTTTTTAAACAAATTTTGTTGTTTTTCAGTGAAAAAAATTGGGGATGTTTTGGATTTTTTTAATAGTAAATTCTTTTTTTTGAAAAATAATAAAAATTGCAAAATTATTATATTAAATTTCTGAAAAAGAAGAAGGAAAAAAAGAAAAAAGAAAAGGTGGTCACCATGTCTCCCAAGCATGGTTGAAGGTGCTCCCATTTCTAATTGAAAAAAGTGAAGAATAATTGGTTTTTTTTTTTTTTGGGGGTCTTATTTGAGCTTTTTTTTGTCATTAGTTCAAGCATATTAAACCTTTTTTTTAAAAAGTCGCCCATTCCAATATTATTCTTGTGGTTAAAAAGTGAGATTAACTTTAGGGTTCTTATAGGATCTTGTCAAATCAATTTTTTTGTTTTAATCAATTTTCAGGAAAAAAATCACTCTAAATTCAATAACTTTTTCTCCATTAGTTTAAAATTTGTAAAATTACAAATGTTCACATTATTTTGTTAAGATTTTTTGACAATACCAAAAGGGCCTCACAATTTGGGAGGGTTCCAACTTGATCACATCTTAATAAATAAACAATCATGTATTGTAATCTATAGATTAATATTTTGATCATATGGTTTTTTTAAAATCTTCTTCTTTCCTAGTCACATGCAATAAAAAATTTGGTCGCCAGTTATAAATAAATAATTAAATCTTTGTGGTTAATGTTTGTAATGTTGGTAATTGTGAATCTTAATGTCATTCACTCAAATTTGTGTTTTGGGTAAAGTCACTTAATTGCTCATTAATAAACAACCAACATATCATTTATTAACAAGCAAATAGTCATGTAAATTTTCTACCCTAAGAATGGACTACCCAAAAGAAAATTAAGTTAAAAAATAAAAAGATAAAACAAACTACATATTATTGTGTAGTTTCTCCCCTTAAGGAGAGAGCCAACAAAAACATGCAAAGCACTTTGACAAATTGTGTATGTTGAAGAAATGACAATAGCATTTAGTCAATAGGTAACAATCTCATTAGAAACATGTAAACAAAAAATGATAGGAAGTACATGAAGAATTGTTGGTTCATGCTACATCACAAATATTTACAATAATGTACCTTGTTGTTCAATGAAATATCAAGGTTTTCATTTGTGTTTTTGTCAAGTTATGTTGTCAAATTAACTTTTACACAATTTCATGAACAACACTTAACACAAGTGATCTAATACAATTCCCTATTATTTTCAAAAAATATTTTTTACCTTTCAATTGTAACCCCCATAAGTTCACACAATTCATTCACAATACATGTTTTGGATACATATACACTGTAATCAAAGTGGGCAAATCCTAATATACTTGAAGGTTTGATTGTTTAATATACTTGTATACATTAGTTCCTTGCCCCTTGGAATGTATTATCTAGTATATTTTTAAATGGTTGTCTACTATATTCAACTTACAAGTTTTTGGAGTTTCTCATCATGTACCTAAACCACCATGTTAAATTAAAACTCAGTGGTTCATTAACAATTAAACCCAACATCCACAAAAAATTCCAAAATGTATTTTCAATGAACAATTGACATTGTGCAAAATTATAATTAGAACCAAGGATAAGTGTGAATTAGATCATCAACATTTGACAAAAGGTTTTGGTATGCTTCAATTACATTTACACAATCAAGTTTGATATTGCAAAAAGTGGGTGTATTTGACACCACCTTGCCAAAACCATTCAAGCTTCACAAGCTTGGCAAGTGTGTAAATCACACCAATCAAATGACAATTTTGCCATTTTACAACTTGGTTGTTGGTCCCAAGATTAGGCAAACACTCGTTCAATTTGGAGAGCTTTTTCATCAAAATGTTGAATGACATCATGATTTTTGTTGAGTATTTTGAACAACACCATGATTATGCATTGGTGTAGGATTTGGGCATAAAACTTTGTTTCAAACTTGACTCAATGACTAAGTGACATCTTGAATATTATGGGCATGTTCTATACAAATGCATGGATCTCAATGAGAAGTTTTAGACCTTTCTATTTGGCAGGTTCAACCAATAATGCAAAATTCCATAAAACTCAATTTTTATTATATGTTCATATCAAGGAATTACTACCAATGAACCTAAAGTATCAAACTTTGAAAAATGGCTCACCATATGCAAATGGTGAATTGGAGGTTTGTAGTGTGAACACAAATTTGAGCTCACCACAACTTCCAAGCAAATGAAACAATTAAGCTACATTGAAATATCTTTTGCAAGAAATCAACTAATGGTGTTGTAAATTACATACTCATGAACTACCATAGAAAATACAAAGGAGAGTTAACTTTGTCAACACATGGTGTTTGTACCAATAGGTTTACATAGACATGAAATGCTATGAAGTTGTGGACATTTGTTTTTAACCCTAATCCATCATCTTGTTTGATTTGAATTTTTGTTTACAATCATGTGCTTACATGACAATCAAACATATGGACAAGATCATAGTAATTAGCTCTACACTACCTTCCAAAAAACATAAACTTTAGGTCACTTTCCTTCTTATGCATCTAATAAATAAGTCAATAGTAGTACCAGAATCCAAATCCACACCCAAAATTGCATTGCTTTTGTGCACCCATGGAAGCTTGCAAGAATCTCAAAACCACTTTTAAGGGAAATAAACAATTCTTGCAAGTCATCTTTTTGTGAATGTCAAAATGTTTTTACAACAAAATTAACCTCCTTTGTAATTATGATTATGTGGTGGATGAACATAAAGAAAATAGCTCTCCACCTTTGAAGATAACACCATTCACACACATTATGAATGTATTGCAATTAGCTCACAATAGGTGAAAAAGAAAATGAATTGTTTTATGTAAAATAACCAAAGCATTTTAAAGCTTTTTCAAAACACCTTCATGAAGAAAAAATGTTTTATATTGTATTATTTCATAGTCCATTGGAAAAGTTATTGGCATTAAACAAAAAGAATGGGAAACATAATTAACCTTGATTTTAACATCAAGGCATTTGAACATTGGGGCATTTTTCAACATGAAAAATCATGAACCTGCCAAATACCACATGATCTCGAACAATAAATTTGATCCATCAATCCAATGAAAGGCACAACAAATTCTAACAATTGCTATTGATTGGTTCGATGGTTTGATTGGTCCAAGTGGGTTGCTATTATTAATTTATCACCTTTTGTGTTCCCCATTTCAATTTTATGGGTGAGGTTTGGAAATTTTAAATAATTAATCTTTGATGTGAAAAATACTATTGCAAGGTCACATACTAAGCGTGGGTGGAGTTGTGTTAAACTACATATCCTATACATTTTTTACATGCCCCAAATAATGAACAAACAACATGCACCACAAACTTTAATATTTATTAACATAAAAGAAGAATAACAATCATCAACAAAAATTTGACATAAGTAAAGTAGGTAGACACAACTATAAACCTATCTATCTACTTATTTAAACTCACTTTAGATGTGGTTTAGGGTCAAAATTCCTAGGAACCAATTTGGACTCATTTGAAGCAAATTGAATCCTTGAATTAGACCATGTTTTAGATATTTTTGAAGATTGAATATTTTGATTAATTTTTTTTTCTAATTCAATTTTATTTGAAAAATTCAACATTTTGAAAACAATAAAATTAATGTCCAACAAACCGTGGTTATTAAGTGCATATAAATATAAGACTTATTTTTTGCACAATGTGTTACCAACGTGAAATTAGGTATTAACTCAATTGCGGTTCATCCACAATTGAAGCATAAGGAACATTTAATGGATGATGAAATTGTGGGTGTTGGTTTAATGAATTTTCAACCATCAACCTTAAACCTTAAAATCATTTCCATTTAAACCATCCCTTAAACTTTGATTCTTTTCAAACCCATATTCACAAGGAAAATCCAAAACCCGTCATCCTTAAATGGCTCCAACAATTGAACAAATTTTTTTTGCAAAGGAGCACAAATTCCAAAATTTGTGATTTTCCCAAAAAAATTGTGGAAATTACAAATTCTTAGAATTCTCCAAAATTCCCTAATTCCTTTAAAACCCTAAATTCATGCCTATTTGAACATTCCCAAAATCTTGATTCTTGATGTAACCTTACAAAACTTTATTAATAAACACATCGTAGATTTGGAAAATGCATAAAGGAATAAGAAAAAGGAAAAGGGAAAATTTACAAACGTCTAAATAGCTCAAATTAAATGTCAAAAACCAACTCCCTATAGTATGTTGGTCATATTTGTCAATGTAAAAAATTGATCATTTGTGACAGGTTAATCATGGTGATGGGAGGTGTGTTTGAAGGGGTGGAAGTTGGGATGTAATTAGACCTATGGCTACCACCCAAGTTAAGATGTAGGATGTTTGCATCCTTTACAAAGTGATTGAAATTTTTTGACAAATAAAATTAACTAAGATAAAAAGATGAAAGTCATTTGAACTTTTAAAGCTCCAAATGACATTAACACAATCATGTAAAAACACATTGGCCTATATATTTAAACATCCAAATACCTCAATTGCCAAAAGGAGGAATTGATCAATGGGGTGTTGATCACGATAATTCCTATTTTTGGTTTGAGTTGTGTTGGAGGCAACAAATCCTTTAGTTGCATAAGACTAAGGAAGTAAATTCATTCATGTTGGGTCAATAATGATAATGTCAATTAGGGTATGAATGTCCTCTTTGGTGAGCACAATGTCGATTCATTCACAAGAAGAATTGAACATGGTAGAAGGAAGCACATGTAATTGTTATTATCTCATGTGGAAACCAACGTCTCACGCAATGGCGACAAAGGTGTTGCGAATTGCATCATGGGTTCTTGTGTGCTTGTTGCTATGAGCACATGTAAAAAATGGATACCCATAAGGTTGATGAGATGCATGCACACACATTGAAGGATACTCACAATTGAGGGATGGGGTAGTCCAAGTCATATAAAAAATGCCATGGAAAAAACTAGGGAAAAAGGTTAGGAAGGTTGGTTAAGCTATAAATCAAATGCTTGTCCATGGGCTAGAACATGATAAAATTTGAGCACGATGGGCCTTAGGTATCTCATTAGACAACATGTTGGAAATGGTATGATGATGTAAACACTTCGAGATGGAATTTTGAAGTTGAACCATTTTGTTGTCCGATGAATTATTCAAACAAAAGAAGACATGCTCGAATTGGGGGTGGTAGAAGATCACATGCCTTTTTTAAATGTTGCTAAAAAAAAGGTATTGTTATCTACTTGTGTTGAGGCTTCAAGAAGGAAAAGATGTTGATCAATTATGAACTTAACAACTATGATTAAAGCTACAAGAGCCTAATTCTTTAAATAGGTTGTTGGGGTGATGATGGTTTACGATATGAAGTTGATGCCATCGAAAGTTATTGGGAGAGAGGTTTGTTTACAAGTTAGAGGTCCTTTTGGGCTATCAGATCCTAGACCCAAGAAATGCCCAAACATTTAAAGGAAAGAAAAGTCAAAAGAAATAAAAGACTTTATGAAAGTGGAGGAAGGTGTGCATTATAAAAGATTTGATGGCCGTTGCATAAAATAATGAGTGAAAATTCCAAAAGCTATTTAAACATCATCCAATATGGGAGAAGGTCCACATGTCAAACATCCTTTAACAAAGCCTTTTTTATGAAAGATGATGCGAATGATGAGGTGCTTAATGGAACCCCCAAGATTCTAATCCCTTTTGATGGGGTGGTAAATTAGGATGGAATGTTAAAGTTAAGTGATAAACAAGAGGGTGACTATGCTACACATTTTAAAAGTTAGATAGAAAAACCTATCACACAACATTCAAATTGGAAATGTTCTTAAATAAATGATACAATTGAAGGGGGACTTATGATGTGAATGACATTTACAATGGATGGAAATATGTAAGAAAGGAAACAATTAATTATAAAGCATAAGGCCATAAAGTGGGCTAAGGTGAAAAGTGCCCCACCCAAAAGATTGCCTTGACATATTCCCATAACAATGGGATGATTTTGACATCACCTTCAAGATTATGGTGACTGTAAAAAAATGGGGATTCAAAAGCATAAAATGCATGAACAAAGGGGATGGGTTATATGATGTTTCCATTTGCTACATGAAGTTCTTAAAATATGACCCCTTTTGACATCAAATTGAAGGCGTTTGCCACATTTAATTGAAAAACAACCTAGTTAGGGTGGAGGTCCAAGGTGCACTTGATGTCGTGGATTACTATTTCACAACCATCTTTAATTGCAACTTTAAACTAGGGCAAGAATAAATGTGTTACAAAAATGTTACGAAATTGAAAGCATAAAGTGTAGCTTATGAATTGATGTAATGTTTCTTTCATTACAATGGGGCGAACTCCATTTGAAGGTTTGGTCATGGTTAAGGAGGTGGCCCCAAGGACACCTGCAATTCAAGGTGGAATGTGGCCATGTGCAATATGAGAGCAAAATTAAAACAAATGAATGAATCCACTTATTGAATTTTTTGTGTGAAAATAATTTCGAAGGTGTTTAAAAACCATTCCAGGAAAACCACTTGTCGATAATTATGGCATGTGTTGGAATGTCAACTTGAAGGAATCAAAAGAAAGTTTGAGGTCTGGTTCGAATTCATAATCTTCTAAAAAAACCAAAAAGTGGCCATCTAATTTGGGGTGTAAAGTGGTAAGAGGTAACATGGGTGAAGAGGAATATGGTGCCAAAATGCAAATTGTTCAAAAATGTTCCCTTGCACATCCGAGAATTAAACTATGAAAAAAATGTTTGTGAATTGGAGGATCATGTTGGGGAAGAAGCACTGAACTTGAACTTACCACCGAAGCCTAGCCTCGCAAAAAAAACTTTTTTTACAAGTTTTCCCATTCGTTTATTAGAAAACATTTGAATCGAATATGTGTTTCCCTATGGCTTGTTGCCCCACCACAAGGCGGCAAAGCAAGACACCATTAGGGTAACAAGATGAACAAATGTTAAGCTACCACATCATAAGGGTCTTGTGCCAGTTTATCCAATGTAAAACAAAATGACATTTGTACATCACAACATAAAGTGATAAGGATGTGGTTGTATAGTCAAAGATGATGAAAACCTAAATAAAATGAACCTAAGACATCTAATGATGGGGGAAGGGAAGGTGGGGGGAAGGGAAGGCATTAAGTCGAGATGGTCATAGGGGTTTGGATTAGATGAATTGGATGCCTAATAAGAATGCTAATGACTTGATGAACTAAGGGACATGGAATGTTTAGTGCCCTTGAGGAAGGAGGAAAGCTTCTTACATACACAAGCCTCACTTTTTAAACACCACCTATTAATATGTAAGAATTCGAATTCTACAAATCAACCACACAAGACTAAATAGATTAAAAAGAAAAAAGATAGGAAACCTCATAGAGGTCCCTAGCTATGACATTATACCAAACCCTAAGTTGGTTATGGGTTTGGGTGTCACGATCATTACTTTATTGGGTTCAACATGACCTAGACGCCCTAGTGTTTACTACTCTCAATTGCTTCTATCTGGTGTTGCTTGGGTCCCATAAAGCACCTATGCCATTGACCGAATACAAAAAAATTAAAATAAAATTAATTTTTTAAAAAACGCTTTTTAAAAAAAAAAGCCCTAAGTCAGCCCTTTTAGTGGATTGGTTACCTCGGACAGAATGGGCTTTAAAATGAAAACTCAGTCCACTTCATGAAACCTAAATTTTATGTCCATTTGGGCATATTCCCTAAAACCCTATCAACTCATCTTCATTTGGGCACTCCTTAAACCCTGATTCTGCTTTAACCCCAAATTTACGTCCATTTGGGCATATTCCCTAAACCCTAATTATCTAATCCTCGGAGCTTCTCGCCTTTTGCATCCGGTTCTTGAGCGATCAAGCACCTTGTGTTTGGAGAGAACCCTTCTTGCCGGCCATGATGTCGAGGGGCGAATGGAGATGGGGGGATGAAGTACTTTATTCTCAAAAGCCTATGAGCTTGTGAAGCATTGTGATCGAGGGATCTGTGACAAGATGACTCGCGCTTTCAGTCTCTTGATGTCGCTCACACGTCGCCATTCTGCAAGATCCAGTAGCTCCTTCGTGAGTAGAAACTGTTGTCATCGAAGAGGATTTGCTTCAGTTATAGCTCCTGAGGTAGACAATAATGTGGTCCATCGAATGGTTGCCTCTTCCTCCTCCTCCTCCAAGCACAACAACAATGTTGGTGCTGGATTTCATGGGAACAATGATAATGGTAGAGGACAACATCAACGTTTCAGAAATCCTCGGAAGGTGGTGCAGCAGTCGCCTGAAGGTGAAGAAGCATCATCATCATCATCATCAGCACCACCACCACATGTGTTCTGGAGCTCTGATTTCTGCGACCACCGAGGTATGCAAGTGGTGTTTCTGGGCACCTCATCATCCATGCCCACCATCAGCCGCAATACTTCATGTATTGCGCTACGCCTTGGTATGTACCCATGAGCATTCGTTTCCATGAATTTTGCTTCTTCTATTTTTAGGATTTTGGGTTTTAGGGGTTTTTTTTTTATCTTTTTTTTTTCAGTTTTGGGTTCTTTTTTTCGTTTTGTTTTTGGGGGGTGATAAGTCTCATGGCGATGAAAGACATGACACCTCTTTGGCTTTTTCTCATGCCTTTTTATGTAGATGGGACAATATACATGTTTGATTGCGGGGAAGGGGTGCAACGACAATTACATCGAACTCCCTTTCGCCAGAAGAGCATTGATAGCATCTTCATAACACACATGCACGGTGACCATGTATCCTTACTGTAGATACCCAGGTGTTGACAGTTTGCTACATGCTAAATCTTTCTACAATTTGCTTGAGAATTCTTTCTTGTGTTGCATCAAGTTCCTTGACCTGAACATTTGCTTTGTGGGCTCCTAGATATTTGGACTTCCAGGTATGTGTAACTGCACAATTTTCTAGTAAATGCATCACCTGTCTTTGCTTGACAAATGCTTCATCCAGTCTGTGTTGTGAAGATGTGTATAATTGCATTTGGTTTTTGGAGAATTTGGCATCTACTTTTGTAGTGGGTAGGCACATTGTGACTTTTGGGTTCTGTGTTGGAAGGCCTGCTATGTATGATAGGCATGACTGCTTCACCATCAAAGCGCCCTATTGAGATTTTTGGTCCTGAAGGTCTACGACAATGGATCCGCACCACACTCAAGCTGTGCCATGCACAGATTCCTATCAAGTATGTAGTGCATGAACTTGTTCTGCAGGAGGTGAGTCTTATTCTTTGCTTTCTCTTCTCCATAATGGAATCATGCTATTTCTGGCCATGCAGGACAAAGCTGTGTGAGAAGTGCATGTGTAACCATGGAGCGTAAATGTAGAACTGCTTTTGCAGAAGTGCTGCACTAGTCCTATGCTTGTGTTGTGAGCAGTTTTGCTCCAAGCTTGGGTTATTTGTATACTGTCATCAATGAGGTGACTGGGGGAGGGACGGCCAGGAAAAAGCCTGGAAGAGAGCAGCCAAATGGAATGTAATTGAAGAGAAACATCAAGATGAGCTTTCTGGGAATGACATTATCTGCTCAAAGGATGGACTGTGGCATGTGTAAGATCTCCAGTTTTGGAACATCTGGAATGCTCATGTGAAAGTATGTGTAGGTCTCATAGGCTGGGATTTGATGCCTGAATGTGCCCTCAGGAAAATGCTGATTGCTTGCTCCCATCGTTAGGTTTAGGGTTTAGGGTTCCATCATGTAAAGGATCCGCTTGCGGATTCATATCCAGCAGGTTGCTTAACAGACAGTGGGTGTTCATGCTCCTTGATTGCTACAGACATGAGGATGACAAATATGTTGTTGTGGCTGGATTGTTGAAGCACACCATCCCTTGTTGGGGTTATGTGGTGCAGGAACGACCACATACTGGCAGGTTTTTCTCTCTTCTTTAAGCACAAGAATGTTCCCTTCTTGCAAGTTTTTTTGGCTATTTCCTCTCAGAATCAGTGTAGGTTGACTTGTAAGATGTCATTGGGACTTATGTAATGTGTCATGGTACTGGATAGATTTAATGTGGAGCGAGCCATGGAGGCTGGGGTGCGTCCTGGGCCCATGTATGCAATGCTGCAACAAGGTCGTGATGTGACTCTCAGAGACGGGACAGTGGTATGTTCTTCTTGTTTAACTGGATGGTCATTTGTTTTTTTTCACTAGATTTCCATGTGTATCTTGAGGATTAGTCCTAGACCCTAAACCAGTATGCACCCACTGGGCATCACAAGAAAGAACCAAAAATACTTGATCATTCTGTGTGCTCTTGCCACAACATGAAGCACCAAGTGTCTGTTGGGGTGCTCTGCTCGGCATGAATGCTGAATGCTTTTGTTTGTTCTTCAATCTTAAAGAGAATACAGAATTTTTGACTATTTCATATAGGTGTGCAACATGCAACTGGCAAGGGTCCTGCAGGAGGAGAGGGTTTCTCTGTCTTGGTCCACTTGCTTTTTCTCCCGGACCATTGATCAGAACATTACATGATGCTAGCTTGCTGCTACACTTGTACAGGTAAAATCGGCAGATGTGGTAGGCCCACAACGACAAGGACGTAAAGTTGGTATGTTTCCTTTTATCTTTTGGAATGGAGTTGTAGGTGATTAGTGATCAAGCTATGACGCCATGTTTGTTTGTCCCTGCTCCAATGTTCTTCAATCGTGAAGAGTCTTTGCAGTTAGTTAAGTCTTTGGAAATTACAATTGGGAGTTTTGGGTGGAAGCAGGCATGTCTTAAAATACTGTTTTCTCTATCATGATCTTCTCTTGGGTCCCCTCTGAGAGCGTCTAGTGCGGTGAGTGCATTGTTATGTGCAGTAATTCTTGGAGATACAAGCGACTCGCGATCCCTGCTTATTGCAGCCAGGGGGGCAGATGTGGTGGTTCATGAAGCGACAGTGACAGAGCATGAAGCTGACTTTGCTGTTGATCGTGGCCATTCCACTGCCTGTATTGAATTCCTATACTTCACTTGGCAAAACCTATCTTTGCATAAAGATCAATAGTGTATTTCTAGGTCTTACTAATGTGGTTCCCATGCCTTCATTCATGTGAAGCTTCTTCATCCTCTTAAAAGGAATCTTCATGCACCCTTTTCTATTGTAGTTGTTGTCGAGGATTATGTAGCACGAACTCTTTGTTGTCTATGAGAATGCGAAGGATTCTTTCTCATTTGGAATGTGTACAATTTGAAACTTGACGAATTCTTCTGAAGAGATAGTCTGCATTTTGGTTGTGTTGCTGGGTGCTGAACAGCAATGGCTGGAAGGTTTGCACACTCCATCGATGCCAACACTCTGGTGCTCACTCATTTTAGTGGCAAGTTGGAGGGTGCTTATTACGGAACTTCAGTGAGTCACATCCCCCCACCCCCTAGGGCCTGTATAAATCCTAAACCCTAAACCTTATGGCAATTTCTGGTCTTTACCAAGTTGTGCTTCAAAAAATGGGCTGTGTCAGAAGACTCAGCTGTTACCAATTCAATAAGCTTGATTATGAGAAGAAATAATTAGCTGAAGTGTTAGGTGATATGAGGAGGCGTATGTTTCAATGCTTGCATTGTGGAGTAATTTTGTGGAGGAATGGGTG
>Ga0209208_10000941_pt1 | contig 39886 bp, 31 predicted proteins | sample S1TSphfallax_3_FD_187694 | JGI IMG/M metagenome (GOLD analysis project Ga0209208, IMG submission 187694) | Host-associated microbial communities from peat moss isolated from Minnesota, USA - S1T2_Fd - Sphagnum fallax MG (SPAdes) (version 2) | ecosystem: Host-associated > Plants > Peat moss >... | reverse complement strand
AACTTTCTCTCGTATAAGTAAAAAGACAAGAAGATTGCTTACTCCTTGCTAGCTAGAATATTCAGTTAACAACACAACATGTTTGTTGGATACCTTAACCAAAACCAAGGAAGGTGTGAGAACCCCACTATGTGAAAAATAATGATTATTATTTGAATCTTCAAATCAATGGTCATGATTCAACCAAGTCTTCCATTTGTAGAATGTCAAGCATCAGGAGATGTGTTTCTAAGACAGATGAATTCCAAGAATTTGTGTTCTTTTAAACTAACTAACTAAATGTCTATGATTCATTTTTTTCATTAAATTTGACTCCAAAAATATAATATCTAACATGCCCTACAATGGGTAGTCAAAGTTGAAAAAATAAAATAAAATAATGTTCTTTATTCAAATGGCCCTTATAAGGCTACTTTTCTTGATTGTCAATTTCCCACCAAAATTTCAATAGCATTTGTTTACATGGTTAATGTTCCCCTTCCCTAGGCTAATGTCTTTGGCATCTTTAAAAAATAACTAAAATTAAATAAGCTTTTTAAGGGTTCCTATTTTCCTAACCAAAAAATGACTTTCTTGAAATATTTGGTTCAGGAACTATGTGAGAACATCAATACTTCTCCAAATGTTGATTATTATGCATCATTAAAATATTCATAAAATACATTATGTAAGAATATTAAAAAATTAACAAAATGTTAAAAGACCAAATTAGGAATTGGTCATGAATCATACCTCCTCTATGAAATTAAAGGTGTGATGTTCCTAGTGGTACCACCCAAATGTACTTACACCCCATCGAGCTCAAGAATGTTTTTTCCACGTGTTGTGTTGTGAGCAAGAATTGTTCCAAGAAGATTATTTCTACTACAAGGTCAGTTGAACTATCAAGTGCCTTCAAGAGCTCTTGACGAATGATGAAGCTTTCTTCAAACCTCTTGATAACTCTTAGTGTGAATAGCCTATCAATAAACTAATGAAAGACAAAACCCTTACTCAAGAATGCCCTCTTGAACACCGATGAGCTTAAGAATGCTCTCATGTGCTCAAGAAAGAAATTGATGTGCCATTAATCTTGTTGCAAACCTTCCAAAAGTGGCACTTTAGGAAAGGACATTGATAAAAAAATCAAAAATGATCTTTGGATATCTTGAGCTCTTTTAAGTTTTTGAAAGCATTTGATAAGTGTGAAAGCTTCCTATATACCTCCCCCAAGGTCTATAATGTTCAATGGAACACTCAATGTTCCATTGAGCATTCTGTAAACCTTCCTAAGCACCACAATTAGAGCTAGAACCATTCCAAGAAGACTTTTTTTACTACTAGGTCTATTTAGCTCTCAAATGCCTTCGAGAGCTCTTGATGAGTGATGAAGCATTCTATAGACCTCCTAGAAACTTTGGGTGTGAATAGTTTATCAAGAAACTTAGGAAAGACAAAACCTTTACTAAAGAATGTTCTTTGGTGGATTGACAAGTTTAACAATGTTCTTAGGTGCTTAAGAAAGTATTTAATGTGCTTCTATCTTGCTGCATACCTACTCCAAGCTTGCACTCCATGAAAACAATTTGAAAAAAATTCAAATTCCTACTCTAGACCTACTCAAAAGCTCATGATGGGAAGTAAAGCCTTTGTAGAAAAACTCTACCTATTTCGAACATTCTTGAGCTCTCAAGTGCTCTCAAGTGCTCAATGTGTAACACCATTTCAAAAACCCCTCAAACTACATAAAGCAAAACAAAAACTTACTCAAGAATGTCCTTGAGTTCTCAGGACCTCACGACAGACCTTCGTATGTAGCTGCATTATGAGAAGATCAAAGAAACACTAAAAAGCAAAGAAATTTGGAGTGCTCCCAAAAGGACTCAAATCTTAAACTCAAAAAACAAGGTGAAGAGCAAATGAATTCAAGTATAGGAAAATGTTTTACCTTTTGGCTTGTGGTCATCTGTGATGGAAAAACCTCCTCTTGCAAATGAACAAATTTCACCTCTTATAAGTTTGCCTTAAAACGATGCCCTAAAAGCTTCAATGTTTTGGAAGAAACTTGAAGAACACAAGAATTAACCTTACCTCCTTGTCTATTTCTTCTTGATGTGGGAGATTGAGGTTCCTTTTCCTAATTCTTACCATCTATTTCCTCCTCTTGCGTTACTTTGATCTTGTCCACAGAAAATATCACTTTCACCTTTTCTAAGGAATGGGTTTTACCACTTTGTCATCCCTTTTTTGACATTTGTAGATTCAAAGTGGATATCATAGCCAAATAGTTTGATGTAAAGTCGTTTATTTTATACTTTGATACCAATTTACACATTGTTAATTTGAAATTACTATTGCCTATCTATATATCAAGCTTCACAATTTGACCTTTCATTTAGACAAATATTTTGCTTTTTGTTTAATTTCATCAAACTTGCAATAAATTCAATGGGGATGTGATCGTTCTTGTTTTTTTATTATATCTGTCATTGTAATAAATTTTATTTTTGGCAGCATCTTCTATCCATGTGCTATTATTTCATTTTTGCTCTAGTTATTAATGTTGCAACTAACGCCTTTATTGGAGTGGAATTGTATGATGGATCCATTTTGTAAAATTCTCATATTTTCACATCTAGTGTCAAAAATTGTTTTTGATCCTTCCTATGCAACCTACACATTAGTACTAGCCACATAATTCTACATCTCCCCAAGGTTTGTTGCCCTTCTCTCTTGAACTATATTGCGATATTTTACATCATAAACCATTTTTTAATCGTTTAACCCAGTTCATTTTTTTAGAATGTTGGTCATGATTTAAATGTCTTGTTTTAAAGTCCTTGATGTAGATAATTATTTAGTATGTGTTGACTCATATTTCCTATTGAACTTTAAAATAATTATACTTTACTTGAAGATTAATTGAGACTATATCCATATTTTTTCCTTGTCCTTATTGTCTTGAATTTACCCCTTGTTTTCATCTATTATTAGGGTATTTTCAATGTACCCCTCTTTGTTTCATAGAATAATTTAAAAATAATGGGTCTAAAAAGTACATTAGATGTTAGTTCAATTCCTAGGGGTTTTTGCTACCACCGAACATTCTTGATTTTAATTGATGTAATGGATTGGCTAAGCATGTAAAAAAAGGATTACTATAACATTCCTAGAACGTATTCATAATAATAATAATTGTTTATCCTTGTACAATTGTTGCAAAATTACTTGAACATTTTTTGTAGAAGTTTTGTTTTGGCCTCTTTGGTTACTAAACAATTACGTAATAATTTAATGGAAAATCACCAATGTATTTTGATGGTGAATTAATTTCTTAATCAAGCTTTTAAAATGTTCCTTAAGGTAAATATTGTCAAGTTTTAAGATCCCAATGGTGATTGTTGTAACCTAATCAAATCTTAGAAAATGTGGGAATTATATCGTAAGGTAGATAATTATTTTGTTAGGCAATTAATACTTAGGTCATTACGCATTATATGTCCCTATTGTTAAGGAATTATTGTGTACATGTTGGATTTCATCCTTTGTTGTTCACATAGTGGCCCAATGGACTTACCATTTACATAACACAATAATTTAAAAGATTTTAATTTGCAATGCTCGCATTGACATCTTATTGGTTCTTGAACATTATCATACATCAATCCTTTAACTGAATCGGCTAAATGTGCATTTATGAGAACTTTCATTCCAACTTATTCGTTAGTCTTATTTGTCGTTTTTCGATAATTGTTTTTTTCCATTTTTGTTTTGTTGAAATTGTTCATAGTGGTCACTTCATTAATAAACCTTATGTTGTGATAATATCCATATGTTTTTTTGATTCGTGCAACGCTACACACTAGCAATGACTTTATATCATGTAGATGAAAAGACACACATCGATGGATAGGAAAACAACATGAGATAACAATAAAATGGAGGTAGTTTTCAAGAAAGATAAGAACTAGTTCTTTAAAAATTTACGAAGAGACAGAAATATTTATTGAGAAAAAAATGTAATAGATAGGCTTGAAAATGAGGCAATTATTTCAAGAATTGTTTTTGGAATGGTCTATGGACAACCTTACAAAGGATTCCAAAAATCCCACACATAGTAGTTTTGATTAGTCATCACTAGAATTTACTTTTTCACCTTCTTCCTTTTTCCTTGCTTCTTCCTGTGACATTCTTCAACATGTTTAGTGTTTGTTGTGGTGAATTGAATTGTTGCTATGTAGTTTAAGAAACTTCCTTGTCATCTTCTTAGTTTTGTGGTCTTTTACTTTTCTTTTTGACAATTTGTAGTTTGTGATTAGAAATGGCAACATTTTATGTTGAAGGCAAGGTTGATCTTACGATCTTAATTGATGATTATGGGAACATAAGAGTCACAGAAAAATGTTTATTGTATTTGTTTAATTTTCAGCATGGTTCTATTCATGTCTCTAGAGATGATGCTTATGATCACAATAGTGTTGTCAAAAATTCAATATACCATGAGTTTGTTTCAAATCTTAATGGGGTTTAGGATTGATTTATACCCATTGGGATGTCAAGGTAGGGAGGTATAGGATTGTTGGTAACAACTTGATACAATGTTCTCAAGGCACAATCCTCACCCCAAGGATAGTTGCACCTATGGCGAATGTGGCTCCCAAGGCTTTTGTTGTGAAGCCAAAAACACCAATTTCATCTTTACATTTCCCTTCATCAACCTTTATTGATTTCAGCGATTCTTTTGATGAGGATGTCTACCTACCTATGAGTTCTGAGGTGAATGTTTTTGGCTCATTTTTGGCTCTGATTTCAGATATGTACCCTGTGGAGGATGTGCCTTCAAATCTGAATCAAGTTCAGGGTTGAAGCTTCAAAATTGTAATAGATTGTTTGAAAGCAATGTCTATTGCACCACATTCATCGAACGAATTGAGGTCACTGGACTATAACAAGATCAAAGTCGAATATGTTCCTTTTTGCCCATCACTTTCAATGACAACATCATCTTTGACACTTGTCACCCATCCATCTTCCAACTGGCCATTATGGACAAATGCAAGGCATGGACCGTAAGTACGGTGGTCATGCTTGGTGCAAGGTGAAAACCCCCAACATTAAGAACAATTTTGGTTTGAGATTTAGAAGCATCATGTGTTTGGGGCACTTGCGTTGTGATAATGATTCCTGTGAGCATTTCCTTTGCTTTGTTGTCCAAAATGAAGTATGTTGGACTGGTGATTTTGCCCAAATTCCCCTACCTAGCCAATTTACACTAGGATTTTTTGTATGTACAATTATTTGCAAGTTTTGTGTTGTAAGTCCTTCTATGTGAATACTTACCCCTATCGAATGTCCTATGTTATCCACAAACTTCAATCCCTTTCGAGAGTTGGGATTCATTTTGGCACATATGTTGATGCAACCCCAAGTCCCAAGCTAGGCCCAAGGTGGCCTAGCTTCAAGAATGCGGAAGTTTGGGGACTTGAGGGTCCGTTCCCAGCACTCAGCACTAAGAGGGGTAGAGGGGCGTGCTGAGGCTCCGGGATAAATTAGGAAGAGGGACAAACTACTTATTTACTCGGTCCTACATCCAAAACCAACCACAAGTTGGTTAGAACTCATTTTGCACCCTTTTGGTGTTGGGACAAGCCACCTTGGACTCACTTGACTCACCACGGCCTGGACTCAGGGGAAGCCACCACCTTCCCCCATATAGTATTCTCTACAGCTCTCCGCGGAGGCTACATCCGAATGGCACTTTTTCCCGGGACTCCCAAGGAGGAGTCCCGAAATTGTCTCGGGTTGGACTCTCGAGACTTTGGGCATCCATAACTTCTTGCTTAGACCTCCGATTGGGATGAGGTCTTAAGTAATCTTGTAGCTCTGTTTAAGAACTCTTTAACGCCATGTCACACTCCTTCTGCAGACGTCGGAATCGGGTCAATTCCCAACTTTTAGTGGTCAGGAGTCAAACTGCCAGTTTGACTCCCAGCCCTTCTTTTGCCCATAACTTGTGCTGCAGATGTCTAAATGGCTCATGCGAGGCCATTTTCGACATTTACACTTCAAGACCTTTCCAACGATATAAATAACACCTCAAGGCAAGGTGTTTTGCCCTCTGTTGTCGAGCTCTGAAGTTGCAGGAGTCCCGGAGGACTCCCAATCCCCATTTTTTTGGGAATGTGAGTCTCATCTTCACACTTGCCTCAAAGTGGGGTTGCGACATATGTGCACCCTATTATAGAAGGTATGTGTAAGGAGGTTTTGGAAGAAATCAAGGTTTTGGTAGAAGGTCAAGTTTCTCGTACCCCTGATGTCAAAATCTTTGCAATCACCTTGAATGCAAATAAAACATTTTTGGCACATCATTTGTTCAATGAGAATGGCGAAGGATTCATGGAAATTTTTCAGGGTGAGAAACTTGACAAGGTGATGGACAAGTTCTAGCCGCTCTATTCTCCCAACATTCGAAACTTCATTGTAACCTTTAAACATAGTGTTGGTATTCAAGGCCCCATGGATAACATACTTTTCCTTAAGTTGAAGAATCCTTATGACTACATCTAAGATAGTTGTTTCCTTGGACAAATGGTTAGGCAAAAACTATTTCTTTTTAAAATGTCATTCTATGGGCTAACAAGCAAGGCTAATTTGGTGAGGCGCATGCAACTTGGTGGTGATTTATAAAGAATTTGGTTGATGTTTGAACATGTCAAGCGTGTCCAGGAATGGACAACCATGGCTTGTCATGGTTATGACCCCATGTACTACAAAGTGTTCACCATTGCAATTTGCGAAATGCAATTTGAATCCACAAAAATTCAGTGTGTGATGTGGACAAAAATAAACCAAGTGATGCTTAGGTTTAATTTTGTAAACCCCAATTTCAAAAGGTTCATGGCGAATAATGACGCGCCCTCAAGTTCCTTGTTAGACCCAAAAAGGGTCCAACTATGTTAAAGAACGGAAGTAGTTGGAACTTGGTGCCACTCCCAACTTCCAGCACTAAAGGGGGTGAGAGGGGCATGCTGAAAGCTCTAGGATTAGATTAGGAAGAAGGACAACTTATTTAGTTATTTGGTCCTGCATCAAAACCAACCAACAAGTTGGTTAGTACCCATTCGAAATCACTCTTGGTGTTGGAACAAGCCACGGGCAACACGGACTGACTTGATTCACCACGGCTCGGACTTGGGGGAAGCCACCACCTCCCCCATATAGTATTCTCTGTGTTTACCCATGGCACCTACATCCGAATGGCTTTTTGTCCTGGGACTCCCAAGGAGGAGTACCAAAATTGTCCCGGTTTGGACTCCCGAGACTTTGGGAGCTCATAACTCCCAGCTCAAACCTTCGATTAGGATGAGGTCTAAAGCAAACTTGTAGCTCTCCTCAAGATCTTTTCAACGGTGTGTTGCACTCCACCTGCACACACCAGGGTCGGGTCAATTCCCAACTTTTAGTGGTTGGGAGTCAAACTGCCAATTTGATTCTCGGCCTTTCTTTTGACCATAACTTGTGCTGCAGATGTCCGAATGGCTCATGCTAGGCCATTTTCGACACCTCCACTTCAAGACCTTTCCAACAGTATAAATAACACTTTAAGGCAAGGTGTTTTGACCCCTACAATTGAGCTCTGAAGTTTCAGGAGTCCTAGAGGACTCCAAGTTCCCACTTTTGGGAGTGCGAATTTCGTCCTCACACTTGCTTCAAAGTGGGGTTGTGATAGATAGTGCACAAGCCAATTGGAATGTTGTCCATATCGTGTATGGTTTTTGAGATGCCTCTATGAAGATGGTTCACAAGGAACAAACTTACTTGTTCCATTGGAATCATTTGTTTGATACACACACAAAATAAGTGATTACATTAGAATTACAAGAAAGACATAAGGCCTTGTGTTTTGAATACAAGAACACAACATCTTTAGAAGAAACATATGTTCAATATGCAATAATTTGGTCTTAGTGGTATTTTTTTGGGGCTACAACCGAAAGTGCAATTCACGAGCTCAATAATTAGTTGGGTTTCTGGCACTTGCATTTTAAACAATGGGGGGTTTCATGCTAAACATGTTAGACACCTTGACTTTTCTTATGATTTTTTTGTGTTAACAAATAGGAGATCTATTCAAGTGCAAACATAAAACTTTATTGAAAAGAAATTATAACACGATGCTCACAACACAAAACATAACATCAAGAATTCCTCAAGGTTCTTGTCACATGAAATACACAAACTTATGCAATGAAGAAAAGAGAAACAAACCATCAACACCAAGGTATTTAACTATAAAACTAAACCACAAATAACCAAACTAATATAAATAAAGAAAATAATTCAACCTTGTGAAAGTAACCTAATTACTTTCCTACTCCAATAACTAATGAAACCTAACTAGTTGAGTTTGGATTCTCAACACTTTGTGAAGCTCTTTAATCCATTTTATGATTCCAATATATGATTTAACATGAACAATTGTGACATTATGATATTTGTAAACATTAAAATGCATTCAAGTTCAATTGTAATGTTATCATTGAATACTTGAATCACATTCTCTCCAACTTTCATCATGTATGTAAAAATCCAACATATGTTTATAGTGAAAATGGAAGACAATGTTAAATAGACTTTAACAATTTGGAATATGAGCAAGGTACAATAATGTTGGAAAACATAAACACTTGTTTTGCATATTACCTTTTGCTATGATGATGTAAACTTGAAATTAAATTCAATGAAATATAATGTGTGACTAATAAGTTAGAGTTTCAAAGGAAATAACAAGGAGATTGTCTATAAGGAATTCCAAACTAAATAAAATTTAAGTAAATGTGTTTTTGATAATGTGATAAATTACATTGTGGGGAATTTGCATGGCATGGTGTATATAAAGAAGATCAAAGTTGGAAATACATTTAGTTGATTTATGCTTTAATGATAAAACAAATGACATAAACCATGGATATGAAATCAATTCATAATCATGTCTTTATGTAAACATACAAAAATCATTTTATAAAGTTTGTTAAAGATACCTTATTTGATAACAATGAAATGACAATATAATGTTTTTCATTAAGTTGAAATTTTCACTTTTTTTTCGCAAAATCGTAAAAACAACATTTAGCCAACTACATCTTCAATGGAAGAATGGCTTAGGAATCACCTTTGCACGATAGAGAAATTTTAAACAATGAGGAACAAAGGAGCATTGACGAGGGAGTGTCAATAGGTCTTGGCAATGGTGTCCTAGGCATTCACAAATAGGCATCGGCAAAAGACGATGCATAGACACACACAAAGAATCAACAAAGGAATGTTGACGTTGTTTTCCTAAAGAGGTGCATAGAGTAGAGGAGCACAAAGCATAGGCAATGGTACATGTTGTCTTCCTAGAGAGGTGCACAACGTGTAAGCGATGATAGACATCTTTTCCTAGAAAGGTGCATAGAGCATAGGTGCACAAAGCATAGGCAATGGCATTGACATCATCTTCTTGGAAAAACACACAAAGCGCAAGCAATAACATTTAAGAGGGGCACAAAGAGAGACTTAGAGATGGAACATCCTAAGCTTCTTAAACCTAGACACACACATGTTCAGAAAAAGAGCATCACTATGCTCTTTGGACCTACACACACACAAATTCAAAGAAAAAAAGTCAGCTTCCTAAAGGAGAAACAAACATTAAAAAGGGAGTAGAAACAAAGAGAAAAAGAATGACATAGAAGGAAAGCTCGAAATGAACTTGAGGGAGAAAAACAAGAAATAGAAAGGCAAGGAAAGTTTGGACCCTAAAGAAAATTACATCAAGAATGTTGCAATGTTCTTCTTTTAAATCCAGGGAGAGAATTATAGATTACCCTAAGTGGTGTCATCAAGGTCATCGATCTTAGGGTATTAAATTAATGTTTAGAAGATCCCTAATTCAAAGCCCTAATGACTATGTGGTTGCTGTTGCAAATATTGGGGCTTATTACAAGTTTTTTTTAAAATTGAACAATAATAAAAAAAATTATATAATTAATTAAATTATTAAACTCATGTTTATAAGAGGACAATGTCTTGGCATAAGGTTTCAAATGTTTGTTCATAGGTAATAAAATGCATGAAGGGGTGTGATTACAATCAAATGAACCAAACATGACAAAACACTAAAGGACTAGGTTGATTTTGGCACAATGGTATAATATTTTGCCTTGTTGTGTGGTAGGCACTAGTTGGTTTATTTCAAACATAGGTGGGATGAAGCCCATCGATGTTTTTCACATTAAACCCCAAACCGTTTTCTCCTTGATGTTTTCTGCTTTAGACCCAAAACCCATGTTTTATGATTTTTAGGGTTTAATGCCCAAACTTGCTTTCATATGTTGCATTCTTTTCATATTGTCTCATTTTTATGTTGAAAGGGTGGTCGAAGAAAAAAAAAGACTTCAACATTCTGGATCTTTTTGCTATCAAAGCTAAGATTATGAGTTTTAAAAGTTTGCTTCAACATCCACAAGTTTTTACATAGGTGGAAGCATCATCCTGCATGAATGTTGAGTGAAGAAAAAAAAAAATTCGTTGCTTGAGGAGGTAACTAAATGCTCAACACAAATGTAGCACTTGAACTTTTAGGTTGTGGTGCATTTTTGAAAACATGTTTAAACAACTTGTGGTAGACATTGAAGGTTCATTGATTTGTAGGTCCATTGTGTTTGTAGCTAATTACACACTAGACCTCTACTTGCAAATACTTATATATTTTTAGAGTGCATTGATTAAGGACAAAAAAAAACCTCGGTTTTAGTAAGGATCGTCCATGTTTCTGCACTTTGAAACAAAGGTTGTTGAAACTTTTTGTGTTTATTTTCTTTCTTTGCTCTTATTACTTCCAAGTTTTTGACTCCAAGACTAAGGTTGTTGGAACCTTTTTATGCTCATTTTCTTTCTTTTGTTTTGGCTACTTGACCTTGGGCAATAGTTTTGTGGAATTGAACAGACTAACAAGCTACCATAGCTGCAAGATCATTGGAAACCCTACTTGGTTTTCTTTTTAGAGTTTTTTGTTGATGTTCCTCAAGGGAGCTTATCCTTGACAATGCTTATGTGTACATGAAGATTGCAGTATGGGCATTAAATACTAAAACATTAAAACTCCTAGTTGATATGGGTGTGTATTGTTTTTACAGGCTGCCTATCAACTTACACAAAGTTTTCATTAAAGATTTGTTCATTGAACACACAAGATACAAACAAAGCTTGCACTTGGACAGAGGTTGCATTATTTGGTTAACTTTCTTGTGTTTTTTCCTTTTCCTAGTTTTTCATTTAATTTTGTGGGTGAACTTGTATATGCACATTTGTGTGTTTTAATGATATAATTCCATGTAGATCATCACCCTCTATTAAAAAATCCAATTGTTACAATATAAATATATTTCTTTTTCAGATTTGACATGATTGCATAACAATATATTTTTATGTGAATCTAAAGATTAGATCTACAAGTAAAGAATAGTTCAACAATGAGTTTGTTGGAAACTAGACAATAAACATTTTCAAATCTTTTGCCATTGTGGGCTTAAACTCAAATTTAGTTGTGGTATTTATGAGGTTAGCTTGTGTTTGTTAATGCATATGATATGATGGGTTATGTTGAGATGAGATTTCAAATAACTACATCTAGATTTGGCAATCCTACAAGTTGCTTATCTTTGTTGATATTGAAAGCAAAAATATATGTAAATGTGATATATTATGTTGTGTGTACAAAATCTAGCAAAATGCATTTGGTGGTTTGATGGGACTGTTTGGTACCAAAGAAATTTACAAGTAATTATCTACTCCTTTCACAACTTATAGTTCAATGACTACCTGTGACACTATTTGTTATTGTGTTGGAGGTTGGACAGTTAAGCTTATGGAAGGTTAAGATATGAATTTTCATATCTAGGGTAGTGGTTGGAGGAGAGGTCAAAAAAGGTAATTACATACTTGAACCATGTCACAATTTGCTAATTTTTTTGACATTTCTAGGTGCAATTTGAGAATTTGGTCTAAGGCTTTGAAAGGCATCACAAAGATCAATGGCATTGATGAAGGACCTTCAAGTATGTGCCAACTTTTTTGCCTACTATGCACCATATGTTACATTTATGTTTAAGAATCAAAAATTTGTTGTTTGAAGTGTCTTTGGATGTAGTATTGCAAGCTTGTGAAATATTTGTTTCATCTTAATGAGCTAGGTTTCTGGTGATAGCTTTCGTTGCTCTTCATTGTAAATAAAATTTGTGTCTCTAGCACATAGAGTCATTATTAATTGTCTCCAAACCATTGGTCTCATGAAATGTCATTTTCAAACTAGTTGAGAATCATTTGTTAGTAGAGCATGTCATTGATAATTACTTAGGAGTGGTAAAACTAGCACTAATTCCTCTTCCAAGGACCCTAGAGTGCTTGGTCACCATTGAGTCTCTTGTAAAATCATTTAAAATTCATGATTATGGAGTTAGGGTCCTTTAGAACCAAATTGGATGTCCTTTGTTACCACTTAGGTTGGTTGCAAACCATTTTTCAGCCTTAGGTAATGAAGTCCATTGGTTGGGAAGTACCAACAACTATTAAATAAACACTCAAGAACATGATGGCAACATTTGTAATTCCTAAGAAAGCACGAAAGGTGCTTAAGGAGTAGTCTATGGCATGGTTTAGGGAGTTAGGATCCTTTGAAATTATAATGGATGTCTTTTCTTACTAATGAGGTTGGTTGTAAACCACTTTTCAACCTTAAATAAAGAAGTCCATTAGTTGGGAAATACCAACAACTATTGGATAAGCATTCAAGAGATGTGAAGGTAGCACTTGTAATTCCTAACCAAGCACTAAGGGTGCTTGAAAAGGAATGTAAGTCATGGTTTAAGACTCTTTAAGCATTGTTAGTCCTAGGTTAGGAGTATGTAAACACTATAAGTCATGGATGAAGACTATCTTAGCATTGTCAATACTGGTTCAACACTATTTAAGCACTACGAGTCATGGTTTAATTTTGGTGACCTTTTTGTATCAAGTAGGGTAACTTAAAAAAATGTGCAATTGTTTAACATTCTAGTAGGGCAACCATGCATAAGGAAATGAAGCGTGAGAAATTGATGAAAAAGGTCCCATTGGCAAATTGGCCATGGGTGGACATCAGAAAACAAGATTTTTTTTTCGACTATTCAATATTTGGACAATATTGGCTTGGATCGAAAATTTGACTTGGAAAATGTGCATGTCACTATGGAAGAGTGTAGTGCTTTGTTTGGGGGTTTGAAAAAAAATTCAAGATAAAATCCCTTGAGTTGAATTCGGAAGTGAAGAATAAATAGAGGATATTTATTGGAGGGTTTTTGGAATAGTTACTATCACCAATAATGAGATCCCTACATGGGTTGTGTAGGGCTCCATTGCTCAAATAAAGGGTAATCCCATCAATTGGGCAAAAGTTGTTGAATCGACAACAAAAGAAAAAGCATGAAGGGATGGGGCAAAGGTTGGATGGCTAGCTAATGTGAAAAAAAAATACAAATTCCTTAAACGTCAGTGGTAGGCGGTTGAATCCTAGTTTAAACCGTATGCGATTATAATCAATGCTAATTGGTTCAAAGTATGGAATTGGTGTTGTTCTTCCTTATGACAACATTGAACAATTATCTAAACCAACAACTAGGTGTTAGACAGGGGTGGCATTTGATGATATCAAGAAGGTTACTAAATTACTATCCTTGAAAAGATAAGTATTGATTATTTGCAAGGTTAAAATCAAGGATTTAAAGATGGAGATAGGTGTTGCATCCACCAAGTTGTTGGGGATTATGTATAACATGGATGATAGGAAAAAAATAATGGAGGATAACCAAGCAAACCTAGATCTTGCAAAGGAGGCCTTGGAGAAATTGTAACAACAAAACATGGATACTACAAAGGTTGTATGTAATCCAAATTCCTTGACTGACCTCTCAAATCTACTTATTTTAGGACAAGAGTTGCTAGTAATTGGTTTAGAAAGGTCCAATTGTACGAAATGTTTTTAACTGTTGATTATGTAGTGGTGTACATTAATATTACAAAAGTCCATGGCTTGTTCATTTGTTGGGGCAGGTAGGGCATGTACCAAAGCTTACTACAAGGATAAATTTCTACTCAAGTAAATTTGACCAAGTTTATTTCGTTGTTATGTGTTTAGGAGCGAAAAATGGATAAACAACAAACTTTACTAGATGACAAGATCGAACAAGCCACATTGGGAGAACCAACATATAATGAAACAAAGGCAAAGGCCATCAACTTGGAAAATCATATTGTAGTAGCAGGTTTGGAGTTTTTAGACCTAAACATGGAACAAAATGGGATTATAAAGCAATTGAAAGAAATGCAAAAGGGTGCATGCATGTATTTATGGCCTAAATTAACCTATTTTGCACCCAAATAAACCACCATGTGATGTGCCAAATATGATTATAATGACACCTTATGGTTTGTGTCAACAATGGTATCATTGTTTTGACATCATTGTGACGTCTTGCCTTCACACATATCACCCAAGATGCCTAGGCGAACATCTGAAGACCAATAATAGGTGTAAGGTTTGCAACTAAAGATTGCACCCAAATTGTTGGTTTAGTTGGGGCTTAAGAAATCTTGATGATGATCTGATTTGTATGGCACAAGAAATGGGACTTCAAGAAGAAATAGTTTAATTGTTGAATGCATTGAAAAAAACTACAAAGATCAACGTGCTTGATGTCCTTGGTTAGTATTAAAATTTTCAACTCAACATTTGCAAATTTTGTTTATGTCATCTTCATTTTTATGTGTGTGACAAGAATAGTTCTAAATAACTTGTGATGTTGCACTCTAATTGAGCTGTTGGAGACAAAATTGAAAATGATTAGGCTTGGATCAATTAATGAAACAACTAATGAGGACATTATGTTTCACCATAAAATGTGGGACCTTATTAAACAACCCAATCAAAGCCATTTTCAATAATTAGCATGGTCCTTGTAACATAACACCTTCATGCCCAAAGCTAGGTAATGAGGGAACATGTGGTTCCCTCGTTGTATGTGATGATGGAATCTTAGCTTTTGAAAATACTACGTTTAAGTCCCCTCTCAAACAAATGACAATGACCCACCCTAAACCACTTAACAACGACTTAAACATAGAGAGGACTACCAATGTCGCAACCCCACTTTGAGGCAAGTGTGAGGATGAGACTCACACTCCCAAAAGTGGGAACTTGGAGTCCTCCGGGACTCCTACAACTTTAGAGTTCAATTGCAGAGATCAAAACACCTCACCTTGAGGTGTTCTTTATACCGTTGGAAAGACCTTGAAGTGTAGATGTCGAAAATGGCTTCGCATGATCCATTGGGATATTTGCAGCACAAGTTATGGTCGAAAAAAGGGCCGGGAGTAAAATTGCCAATTTGACTCCTGACCACAAAAGTCAGGAATCGACCCGACCCGGTGTGTACAGATGGAGTGCGACACACCGTTGGAAAGATCTTGAAGAGAACTACAAGTTTGCTTCAGACCTCATCCCAATCCGAGGTTTGAGCTGGGAGTTATGAACTCCCAAAGTCGCAGGAGTCCAAACTGGGACAGTTTCGAGACTCCTCCTTGGGAGTCCCGGGAATAAAAGCCATTTGGATGTGGGTGTGGCGGAACAACGCAGAGAATACTATATGGGGGAAGGTGGTGACTTCCCTCAAGTCCGGGCTGTGGTGAGTCAAGTGAGTTCATGTTGCCCGTGGCTTGTCCCAACACCAAGGGTGTTTCCGAAGGTGAACTAACCAACTTGTGGTTAGTTTTGATACAAGACCGAGTAACTAAATAGTTGTCCCTCTTCCTAGTCTAATCTCGGAGCTTTCAGCACGCCCCTCTCACCCCCTTTAGTGCTGGAAGCTGGGAGCGGCACCAAGTTCCAACTATTTCTGCTTTTAAACATAGTTGGACCCTTATTGGGTTTAACAAGGAACTTGGGGGCGCGTCAACCAAGATTCCCACAAGGGCCACCTTCAAAAGCTCTAATGTTGATGAAGAGGAGTAGGTGCTCCCCCACATCCATAGAACATATCCTTGGTAAGGCAATTTGCAAACTTTGGAATGTTATATTTTTTTATTCCCTTGTATTTTGTGGGTGTGGGTTAAGTGCAATATTTGGTTGAAAGTCCTTTTCAAGTATTTGATAATGCTAAAATCACTAGTTATTAGTCCTTTTTAGCACAATGGGGTGTTCATTAATGACCAAAGGAATCATGTATAATCACTTGAAAGTCATGACTAACTAGTCATGGTCCTTTAATGGAAACCCATGATTAAATGTCCTTTTTAAGCACTAAGGTTGCTTGGACACTATTGTTTAGCCTAAGGTAAGGAAGGAGAGTGATTGGGAAGTGGTTGAAAAATACCAACCACTAGTGATTAAACACTTTAAGTAGGGGTTCAAAACTTGACATTGAAATCACTTGGACTAATATATAAGTGTTTGCTCATGTGCCACCCCAACCAAGGACAACATAACACCAACCCATGGTGCCACCCTAATCAATTTGAAGGCACTAGAGGGAGCCAAGGGCACCCCAATCAAATTTGATGTATCAAAAGGGCGTGCAAGTACCCTAGCTAAGCATAATCCTACACCATTTACAAGCCAGGGCACCCCAACAAAGGTAAAGGCACCAAAAGCTAACACAAAGACCCCAAGCAAAGGGAAAACATTAGACGCAAGCAAGGGCACCCCAATAAAGGACAAGGTGCCACAAAAGAGCAAGCAAAGCCTAACTAAGGAGAAGGTGCCATCCAACAACAATGGTAGCCCCACCAAGGGGAAGGTGGATGGAAGGAGGGGCATCATTTGCAAAGACAAAGGTAACAAAAAGAGCGAAGTCAAGAGACCACTCTTGAATGACCTTACAAAGCTTGGATTCTAATTTCAAGGGCCAATGGATGAGGAAGAACAACCATGTAAAAAGTTGAAGACTCTTTTTGGGCTCCTTGGACATGATGATTCTGATATTGATGAAGAGGAAATACCTTGTTTAAATACAAACACAAAGTCCAAGGGAGGGTGCAAGATTGAATGAAAGATGTTACAGAGAAGGTAGCTTCTATCCCTATAAGAGGTGTAACAACTTGTGTTACATCCTCCAAGGTGATTTACTAAAGGCCTAAATTTTGAAGCACTTAAATTCAAATAGATGCTAGAAACTTATGCATGAACTCTAGTAATGGAATTGCATAACTTTGTAGACCTAATGCACATTTGGCATCAATTTTGTACGAGATCTAAATAGGTCCTACTATCAAGCATGTACATGAACTATTGTTAGATGAAAGTAGCTTTGAACTAAAACTAAAATTACAAAAATGTGTAGTCCCAACTTGCACATTTTATACCAATTTTGGGACAAATTTTGTTGTAAATGGCTTGAACAATGTTTGTGACACATTTTGTTGTAAATGGCTTGAACAATGTTTGTGACACATTTTGTTGTAAATGGCTTGAACAATGTTTATGACACATGGTTTTGGGCTTGAATTATGGGCTACATTGTACTTGATGATATAATAATTGATGTAAATTATTGCAATTTCAATCAAAAGGTGTTTAAGAAATACCAAAGTCAAGTTATTACAATCTATTACAATTGAAACATGAAACTTCATAAGTTAAACATATCAACAAAGGAAGTTGGAATCATATTGCAAGTGTTCATTTCATTGAGATCTACTTATTTTTTTCAAATGACTATCCTATTGGTTGGATCTAAGACCAAATAATATTTTGCAAATGAAGGTAGTTCATTCATCTTTTGTTACCAAAATGTTACACCTCATGAACTTAACATAATAACATTAGGAATTTGGAACAAAGATTGTCTACTCATTTCACCAAGGATTGCCTATCCTTTTCAAATGAATGCCCTACTAGTTGGATCTAAGACCAAGTAATATTTAGCAAATGAGGGTAACATTATTATATTGTTATTAAAACATTACACTTCATTACCTTAATAATATTAAAAAGTTGGAACAAGGATTGCTTACTCATTTCACCAAAGGCTACCTATCCTTTTCGAATTATTGTCCTACTAATTGGATCTAAAACCAAGTAATATTTGGCAAATGAGGGTAACATTATTCTATTGTTACTAAAACACTACACCTCATGAATTTAACATAATAACATTAGGAAGTTAGAACAAGGACTGCCTATTCATTTCACCAAGGACTATTTATCCTTTTCAAATGACTGCACTATTAATTGGATCTAAGACCAAACTTGTAATATTTGGCAAATGAAAGTAACATTAATCTTTGGTTACTGAAACATTAAACCTCATGAACTTAACATAATGACATTAGGAAGTTGGAACAAGGATTACATGTCCTTTTCAAATGACTATCATACTTGTTGGATTTAGGACCAAGTAATATCTGGCAAAATGGAGCTAACCTTATAATTTTTTATTATTGAAACATTTAATTGACATCTACAATATCCTAATTGTAACATCAAAAAGGTTATAATTAATCCAAAACCTGCTTTTTAACTACTAGAATTTTATTTTTTAGTGTTTAATTAATTCAAATAGGTAATTGCCATTCCACAACACAAAATACCATGTGCCCTCTTGAAGCACTACATAGCTCATCATGTATATGCAATCTCACTCCAACCAAGTCCCAAACACAACACAAACTTGCAAAGATCAACACCTTGTAATAAGTAACAAACTGCATGCATCTTCAAGTCTCCACACACTAAACTTTTCTATAAAAAAAGACGTAAAACATATTTTCAATGAAAGTTGATGTGTCGAAGTAATTATTTGCACTTGAAGAACACTAACAGTAAGTTACAACTACACAAATTTTACACAACAACATTGTAATGGAAATCTAGAAATATGGCTACTTTTTGGTCTACTATATATTGTAGGTTCAAACTTGAAACCTTATGTAAGCACACACCCACATATTAAACATCACCATGCAAGACATGTAGATCTTCAAGTGCTTTTTCGATTAATTGAAGAGTCTCATTTTGCAATTCAAATGTTGGATAACTCCCACACACATTGTGTGAGGTGGGTGGCATTATGAACTTTGATGCACACACTAGATGTGAATAGATGTAGGCAGGTTTAGCCTCATCATTGAAATAATAACTCCTATTCCCAGGCCATATCAAGTCATAGTAGTGACCACAAATGACAAAATCTCCTTCATAATAAGTGTTTTTATAAGCACAATGAAGGTTTCCACCATAATATGGATGGGTTTATCACAAAGCAATAGCCAAAACTACTTTCCATTACCACTTTCATAGGTAACAACAACATTATCACCTATTGCAACATTGTCAGCAAGTGCCTCTCCTCCGACACCATATTCAATTTCTTTTTCTACTCCCAACATGGTTTCACACATTGTAGGTTTGTAGAAACATCAAGCTTCACTATCTCCCATGATGGAACATGGGACATTTGATGGCATTCCCCAATGTTAGTTACACCCATGCAAATATCACAAAAACATGACAAATGGTGAAATTGGAGGAGAGTGGAATTTCAGCTAGATACATTCTTGACCTAACATAGATAACCACAATTTAAAGAAGAAATTCATTGTCTATAAAATTGAACCAATGAAAAAATATTGAGTATATAAACAATCACAAGGAGGTAAAATCACCTAGTGCATCCCTCTACTTCTAGCCACAATGAAACAAGCACGTGTGTGAATCCTATCCACATCATTTGGACAAATTTCCTATAATATCTTATTGAGAATCCTTTCCGTGTTTGGGTGAGTTGCATGTGACATGCGTACAAAAAAAAAATTAAAAAAAAAAATAGATTTCAATATGTAAGTTTAAAAAAAAGTCCAATGGGCAAAGATTGCATGGTTAAACCAAGACTATCTTGAATTTTGACATGATTAACATAGGTAATGATATGTTATTTGTCAATATGTGATCATGGGAAAATACTTAGATGGGGTCTTGGAATCACAATTATCACCATTAAAAAAAAGATTATATAAGTAATTATTGACACAAGAAAACTAGTAAAGCCCAATTATTAATGGGGATTCAACTACATCAAAATAACAAAGACTTCCTGTCCTAAGGACTGTCTTTCCCTTTTCACCAAGGACTTCCTTTCTTTTTTATCCAAGGACTACTTATCCTTTCCATCAATGATTGTCTATCCTTTTAATTCAAGCTAAACTTCATCTCCTTTTAACCAGGGACTGCATATCCCTTTTCATCAATGACCCTTCTCCTTTTAAGCAAGGATTACCTATCCTTTCCTTTAATGATTTTTTGACCTTTTAATTCAAGCAAGACATCGTCTCCTTTTAACCAAGGGTTGCTTTCCCTTTGATGACTATCTATCCTTTTAACCAAGGACTACTTATCTTTTCCTATAATGATTCTGTCATTTTAACTCAAGCTAAACATCCTTTCCTTTCAACCAAGGGTTGTTTGTCCTTTTTTATAAAGGACTTCCTCTCCTTTTAACCAAGGATTGCATGACCTATCCGTCAGCGACTGTATGTCCTTTTAAATCAAACTAGACTTCCTTTCCTTTTACCCAATTAAGACTACCCAACCTTTCCTTTAGTGACTACCTATCGTTTTAAATCAAGTTAGACTTATTATCCTTTTATTTAAAAATTGCCTTTAACCTTTCCTTCAGTGACCGTCTATCCTTTTAAATCAAGCTAGACCTCCTTTCCTTTTATTCAAATTTGCCTCACCTTTCTTTCTCATTTTTTTCCCTTTTAAATCAAGCTAAACTTCCTTTCCTTTTACCCAAAAACTACCTTTCATTTCCATTAATGACTACATGTCCTTTTTCATCAAGGATTGCTTGTCTTTTTAACCAATGCTTCTTTATCTTGTTAATGAAAGATTGCATGTTCGTTACACAAAGGACTAATTGTCCTTTCGAAATGAAAACCTATTGAATAAACAATTGGTTATTAATGGGGATTCAATTGCAAGTAACAGATTGAATCGCAAGCATTGAGTGGCTAACCAAGGAGTAGTTGTCCTTTGCAAATGACTACCACACTAAGTTTACTAGTGGGAATGATGAAAATTCTTGATTGAACACTAGCTAAACCCTAGACAGTAAATGTAAACTGCATACCAAATTGGTCTTGACAAAAGTTCACAACATCATGTGCATTTTGAAGCTTGTGTGCTTGTGGCTTGATTTGTTCCTTATGGATTTCGTACTTCAAAAGGGCACTTACATTGTCAACTTCCTCCTTACCATGACCATTGGCAAAATAATTCCAACTCATATTCACACCTTTTGGCTTTTCCTTGCAAATAGGTAGTCTTGGATATCGCACAACAAAATACCATGCCCTAGCACACTTGAATTGTGCAAAACACTCGTCACTCCACACCACACGGTATTTTGGTCAACAACCCATACTCTTCAAATAACCCCAATGTAAAGTGAGACAATGTTGCACAAAGAGACGATTGTGAATCTTATCATCACTAATGTAGTAATAAACCTCTTTAAGAATTCTAAAACTTTGAGGGTTTGTTGGGTTGAAATGTGGGTCCACTTTGAAGGTGATATGCACCAAAAATATTGATTTGGAAGTTATACGAATGCATATCATGCACCTCACTTTGTGTTTTGAATGCATAATTCTCCAAGAAGTCGATGGAAAAGAGGACTATGTCATCAAGAATGTCTTTCAACAAGAGCTTGAATTCCTAGATTCAGTTACAAGTTGTAAGTATTTGAAGTTAGTTTAACATGTGCAAAAAGTAAAAACATTATGACAACCAAGGCCAAATTAAAAAGAATAATTAATGGAATGAGATTAGTACCTTGTCTTGCCACTTTGCCTAGAAGTTATGGGTGACAAAATCTTTTAATCTTGGACGTAGGTAGTCCAACAACTTAAAGGTTGAAGTATCCATGTATTGCAACTGGGTGACTTTCCTTGGATCACCATTGTCTTTTTGGCCAACCACAACCTTGGCATGTCTTTGCCATTTACTGTCTTTGCATTCATAATCTCTTCAGCAGGTCACACCTTCAAAATGCCAATTCCACTTAAAGTGTAGTCACCCATTAAAGATGCCCGCTTATGCTATTCATGACAATCTACTATGGGAAATACTATGGAAGTCCATAAGTTAGTTAGCCCTAAAAATGACAATTGATAAGCAAAACATTCTTGAACATTATGATTAGCACCTAATGGGCAACAAACTACACATTTACAATCATAATTGGCATGAAGACCCCCAATCTTGGAGTGCATATTGTTTAGCCCAATACAAAGTTCCACAAGTTCCATGTGGTAACTACAATAGCAAGTGCTCCATTCTTTGATGTGCCTCACAAACCAAGGCTTCAACAAAGTGAAAGTAGTGAGTTCAATTTTAGCATGAGGATGTTTTTCCTTGAATGCAATGAAAAATTCTAGCTATAATGCACAAAATTAGTAAATTAAATTCAATATAGATTTAGTATTTAGTATGCTTCAACACATTCAACAAGCTTTAAACTACTTTGTAGAATACATTTGATTTAGAGTCATGTGGCACAAATAATGGAACAATTTTAGGTGTATGTGATGGGCAATCTATCAAATAATTCAACCATGTGACTATTAGTATGTCTTGTGTGTTTTTTTTTCAAAACTAAACCTAGTTTTTGAGAAATCCCATTCTTCACAACAATTATTTTATGATTGTGATATGGGTTGTGGGATACATACCAACTTTTGCCTAGATACCCATGCAGAGATCACACAAATTGAACTCTCAAAAGTCAAAATCAACAAATGCCATTAAACTAAAAATAATAACAAAGTGGACAAGAACTATACAATAAGCAAGAGCTACATTTTAAGACTCGTGATCATAATGTTTGTTAATTATTTATTTGTGACACATGTAGGAGGTTGGTGGGATGCTCTAACTATTTTTTCACCCCAATTCTTTTCTTATAAACCTTCTTCCGGTCAGCAAATACGGTTGTCCCCATTATCCACCATTCCACAACAAATGTTTTCATTTTTGGGGAAAGTGTGGTACAATGTTCATGCCTTTTGGTCCCACACTAGAAATCCATGGCATTGTCATCAATAAGACCACGACGTTGTAAGTTTTGATAGATACAACATCTATCAAGCCTTAGCTGTTTTGCAATAGTTTTGCCACTTGCATGCCTTGTAGAAGCCAATGTACCTATAAGCTCCCTTGTAGTAGTATGTTTGGTTGTACGCCCATTTGCAAGGTGCGGGATACATTAGTTTTTGTACTTTCCACAATAAGGAAAATATGTTTGCTCTCCCCAATGTTGGATAAAAAACTAGGTAACATTGGTTTCACCAAGTCATGCCTAAACATATTTTCAATGATTTATTGTTGGACCTCCACCTCATAACCATGCAAATTAACAACTAGCCTCAAAGCACAATTTCTAGCTAGCATTGCAATTGACTGTCTGACCCCCTTTGTAATGTATGCATGGCTATAATCAGCTACAATAGTTAACCCACTAAATCTTGACTTTGGATACAAAGGTTCCTTAGTTTTTTCAATTGTTGTAGCTAGTCATGCACGTGAGGCTGGCTTGTTGTTCTAGTTGATTTCCCTTATCATCTCTTCTCTTTGCACTACATCATGTATTAGTGGTCTTGCAACTTTAACTGATGGTGTGGTTGGTCCACCTTGTAGGTTTGTTGGTTCCCCCCCATTACACATGATATCCATTATTGTGGAATTGGCAACTTTGATGGCAATACATGGTAGACATTGACCAATACTAGCATAGGCAACCTCAATGTTAATAGTTTGTGAACCTTGACCTGTGACATTGGCAACTTCATTAATAGGAGTTGTTGATTCATCATTAGTGGTGTTGGTAATTCAATTGACAACATGTGGTGATGATTCATGTTCAATGGCATTTGCAAACTCATTGGCAATAACTACTAATTCATCACCAATGGTATTAACAACCTCAATGGTAACACTTATTGGTTCGTCATTAGAAACCGTGATGTTAGGCTATGCCCTCATCACCATTCTTCTAATAGGTTGTTTTGGGCTACTCCTACCCTTGTGAAATAGACTTGTAATTTTAACAAGCAATGCGACCAATATTAGAATAGGTTGATCCAATGCACCTATTCCATAATAACAAAATTCAAAACTTGTAACTTCACTAAATATGTTTTTTATATCCATATAATTTTTCCATGAAGGATAGATGATCCAATTGACATTTGATCTACCACACCACACATTATCACAATTAAAACCTACACATCCAATTCATTCAATAATCCATGCACCAACAGTTTTAACATTAACAACATTGCATCACTACAACATGATTAGTTTTGAAGGCTGAAGCATAGTGAACAAAGTCTACAAAACCAATTTACTATATTTTAATTCAAAACTACATATTTAAAAGGAACACATGTAGTGTTGACCAATGGTGGGTTAAGAAGCACTAAAACACTAGAATGAAGATTTCAATTGTGGCAATGGAATGACATGTTGATCATTCTTTAAAATCTACCCATAGTATTAAGTGTTAAAATCAAGGTGTTGATGATGTTTCTAGCAACACATGAATACTTGGAAATAAGTGATTCAACCACTCGTAGAAATCAACTAAAATGTAACTAATCCATTTACGACTACATGTGACTTGTAGTCATTTGCGACTAAATTTGGGAATATTGCAACTACAAGACCAAATTTTAACTATTTTGGTCATTCTCACAACTATGATGCAATTATTAGAAATTTCATCCTATTGGTTGGATCAATTTTACATTTATTTTCATCCATTAATAGGTTGATATGTCCCATTAGTTGCAATAGTCACCAAATTAATTGCATCTTAAACGTATTCTATAATGACATAGGGGTGTATTTTAATGTATGTACTAAAATTATATATATATAATATGCATACGTATGTACAGTTCATATAATGAATATCCAAAATTAATATTTGAACTTTGAATTTTTTATTCAAATTTGAAAATTGTATTTCAAATGTTTAAAACATTATTTGAATTTCAAATTTTTGATTTGAATATGATATTTTCAATTTAAATTAAAAAAGGCTTATTTGATTTAAAAATTGATATTTGAATTCTAATTATATTTTCGAATCCAAAAATTAGTATTTTAATTCAAAAAATTATTGATTGATTGTAAAATTGGACATTTTTAGTTTGAATATTAGAATCTATATTTCAACTCATTTAAATTTTAAATAATAATTTGATTTGAACCTGAAATGTCAATTCTAAATTATTATTTTGGATTCTTAGAATTAATGCTTCCAGTCTGAAAATTATTAATTGAATCTAAAAATGGACATTTCAATTTTGAATATTGTTATTTGAATCTGAAATTTGACATTTCAATTCTGGAAAATTTTATTTAAATTCAAAAAAACTTATTTGATCTAAAAATTATTATGTGATTTTTAAATTATTATTTTCGAATTTAAAAATTAGTATTTCAATTCAAAAAAATTATTGAGTCTAAAAATCGACATTTTGATTTTAAATATTTTTATTTGAACTTGCAATTTGATATTTGAATTTTGAAGTTTAAAATTTAAATTTTAAGAAATTATTTGACTTGAAAGTTGAAATTTGAATTCCAAATTATTATTTTTGATTCTTGAAATTAATATTTTAATTCAGAAAATTATTAACTAAGTCTTAAAATGGACATTTTAATTTTGAATATTATTATTTAAATTTGAAAATTGACATTTCAATTCTGAAATTTGTTCTTTAACTTCAAAAAACTTATTTGATCTAAAATTTGGTATTTGAATTTTGAATTACTATTTTGGAATCTTAAATTTATATTTTACTTCAAAAAATTATTGATTCAGTTTTAAGGGTTTTTTCTACTAATGTTATCCATAATATATCACTTTTATAAATAATTATAAATGATTATGTTTATTAAACCTTAGTTACACATAATAATAATTGTTATAACATAAATTTGTATATTTTTAATTTATATTTTTATAATAGAAGAAATTAATTAATGTAATTGATGTGACATTACTTTAAAATCATTGCAATTACTTCATATAAAAATTAATTGGTATGTGCATAATTACTTTCTAATTGAACATAATTATTCACACTTTGTAATTATAGCTTCAAACCTGAATTAAAAATTTGGAAAAATTATAGTGTAGTTAAAATAATTATTTTAGTGATTTTAATTTCACAAAATAATATATATTATATATATTATTTAAAAATTCTGTGATTAATCATCTATGATAAATATTTTATAGTAATTTTACAGTAATTACGAAAATTAATGTTATGTTAACAAATTATTGTATTTATAGTTAATAATTAGCAAAAGAAAAAATTTACTTGACCTATAATAAATTTTTTAAAAATGTAATTATAAAATAATTAATGTAATTTATTGAATGATAATTTCTTAAAAATTCGTGCAGAATTTATTTTTTAATAATAATTGTTAATTCATTACTTATAATTTTAACATAAATATTTAAAATAGTTAATTTTAGAATTATAGTCATTAAATTATTTGTACATTAATTATATTATATATAATTCGATTAGATTTTAAAAGGTAATAAAATATTTTTAAATATTTAAATAAATATGAGTTATGTATTAATAACTTGTGAGTAACTAGATAGTTAGTTTGTTAAATATTAATTTTTTTTTGCTTATTTAAGTAATTGAAAATGAATACTGAATATTTGTAGTGTATAATTTATAATTTAAATATATGTAAATTTAATTAAATGATTATCTAATTATCTAGAACTTGAATTGTTTAAAAACCTAAAAACTAAAAAAGTAAGGCATGAAGAAAGTTTTAGAATTACAACTTAGTTTGTGAGGAAGTTGTAACTTCAAAACTTATCCCATATTGTTTGTTCTTCATTCCTATTTTGAACACTATATAAACAAAGGGGTGTAATCATCCAATTTCACATTAAGAAATTTGTGCACATGGGATGAGCTAATCAAAAGGGTCAACCCAAAGTAAAAAAACAAATTATACATATTTCTAAATTGCCTACCTTCCTAACCTACTTGTCTACCTAGCTCGGTAGGCACTTAGTTTGACCTACCCATCTAGGTTGACCTATGTACCTACCTACCTAAGTACCTACCAACTTAATATTAATATTCTACTTTTTTTTCTTAATGCCATGTGGCATATTTACATTGGGCCACATGTCATAATATAAGATCATCCAAGTATTAGAATTGAACATCCTAGATTATTTCAAAATAATAATAATAATAATTTTAATAATCAAATATTAAAACACGTGGCAACACATCATTTGCCCTTAATTGTGATTAAAATAGTTGTATCTTAGTCGCATGTGACAATACATATATAATGTAGTCAAAGGATGAAATGTATTTGTTGATTTGTTTTTTCATATAATACCCTTTGTCATTTGCGACTAAAATTTAGTCACAAAGATTAGTCGAAAATACACATTTTCTTCTAGTGAACACTAGTTAATGACATTAGATAATTGCAAAAAAGTCATGGTGCTAAGCCATGACTTTGGGTGCTTGGAATACCTATGGTCCAAGCACAATGAATCTTGCCTAAGAAATGGAAGGTGTTAATATAATGACACTAGGTGTTTGGACATTAGGTAAAGTGTTGACCAATAATTCCAAGTGCTAAAAAAAGGAGTGTAACACTAAACCAACGAGTTCAATTATTGAAAAAAAGATTGATGGTTCTAAACTTGAACATTGAAGTGGTAGAACAAGGACTCTATGTGTTGCTTAAGAAATGGAGATTGTTATTGAAATGATGCTAGGCTTGGAAAGTAGGCATAGTGTTAACCAATAACTCCAAGTGCTAAGAAAAGGAATGTACTATTGAACCAAGGACCTTAATTGTTGAAAGAAGGACTAATAATTCTAAACTTGAAGATTGAAGTGGTAGAACAAGGACTTTATGTGCTGCCTAAGAATGGAGACTGTTAATGTAATGACGTTAGGTGCTTGGTAAGTAAATAAAGTTTTGACCAAGGATTCAAAGTGTTGAGAAAGGGAGTGTATTATTGTACCAAAGAGCTCAATTGCTAATAAAAGGATTGACAATTTTGAAGTTGAATATTGAAGTGGTAGAACAAAGACTCCATGTGCTACCAAAGAAATCAAGAGAGATTACCAAGCTGCTTGGAAACCAAGTAGAATGTTGACGAAAAACTCCAAGTGTTGATAAATGGTACTAAACCAAGTAGTTCAATCAATTGATGAAAAAAAGATTCACATTTGTAAGAGCTTGAAAACCCTAAAACAAGGACTTTATATGTTGCCTAAGAATTGGAAACTTTCTAATGCTATGATATTAGAAATGATTTGATAGTAGGTCAACCAAAGTGCTGAATAATGACTTAAAGTGTTAAGAAAATATTTGTATGTGTCAACCCAAGGAGCTTAATTAATGAAATAAAGGTTGATAATTCTAGGGCTTGGACTACAAATGTGGTAAAACACTTGTGAAGTGCTAGGACAAAGACTTTGAATGCTAGGTTCATAATTTTGAATGTTAAAAATGTACAAAATGAATTGTGAACAATTGAAGATTTCAACTTTGGATTAGATAGTCTAACCTTGTTGCCCATAAAATTTATGGCAAGTTGCAAGTGTGGAAGGTAAAATGTGTATAAAGTGGGTCAATGCTTCACATCTTGTTGGTCATTGAATTGAACATGAAGTCAATAATATGATGAATGACTTCAATTCCCAATAGGCTCATATGACATAAACACATTAGTTGCAAACAATAGCAACCCACTTTGAGATGAAACCAACCTTAACAAACTTAAATAGTAAGTCAAGAACCAATAAAATCACAACCCTTTTGGAAATGCTTGCATGTAAGCTAAATCGTACAAATTGGAAAAATCTAGAGGCATTTTAAATGTATGGGTTAAAAAGAACCAACTTGGTGAGATTGGCCTTGGAAGTTTTTGCCCTTTTAAAAGTTGTTGAAATTTGTATAACCAAATGGCAAATACATGAAAATTGATTCACCTTGGGTTATAAACCTAGAAAAAATCTTTCATTACCTTGACCAACAATACATCCACATAAATAGAAAACAACCTTTTATAATAGATTGCAACAAACACCAAGCCAATCTTGTTGCATTCCATTTGATTATGTATGTTGCCTTGACTAGATTACCATATTGGGGAAAATTTAACCCACCAACTTTCTCATCTAAAAGGCAAGACCTTGACTTGCACACACCACAATTTAATGTTACATTGTAATCATCACCCAAAACCAAGTTTTGTTTTCAATAACATGCACACTAAAACCTAAAACATTTTTTTGAAAAAAGGTTAAAGAGCTCTCATTTAAGCCTTTTCTACACCAAGGGCCAATGCAACCTCCTTGGTTATTCATCAAAAAATGAAATCACAAGTGGATTATAGGAGGGGGGGATTTGATGAGGACATTGGTTTCAAAATCTTGACAACAACATCAACTTTGTAATTTGACTTCAAAATTCTACTTGGCTACATCATTAATTCAAGAACTATACCAAATTCATAGTTATTAAGCTTACATGTGGACTTTAAAAGTCAGCTCGCTCTATATCCTTTGACCTTAAACTATTAAACCTAATCCAAGATTTGGTAAACACATAATTAAATGGGCATGTTCGAAAAAATACTTCAAAGGTTGCTTGCACTAATTGTACTATAAAACATATTGATAAGTTAAGCCATGGTCACATTGGTCTTGCATATTAACCTTTAGGTCATCTCAAAGATTTGCATTAAAAAAAATAACAAATCTAGCAAAGATCAACTTAAGTCCATAATCCTTATCATCCAAAGAAAAATATTAATGAACATTCCAAATCCTTTAATTGCTACTATGTTATATATTGCACATTTGATAGATTGCTTATACCTATAAATGCTAGTTACATGGGGATAACATGGGATGTTTTTTATGACTACTAATCATAATGTCATAAACAACAAACAACCATGTGTTTTGCCAGCTTTGCATGTTACCACAACTCATGGGCCAAAGTTTGTCATGAAAGATCATCAAGTTTAAATAACTCTTACAAATGACTAGGTTCAATGGTAAGAGCTCATGTACCATTCATCATTTTGGAGATTGGGGCATCGATAGTTGAAATGGTTGGTTGTCTTGCTACTAGTGTAGCTCTTTTGAGACAAAAGGAAGAAAATTTGAAATGGCCAACCGAAGGAGGCAGTACATCGAATGTTGCAACATTCATAGCTTCAATCAATCCACACACCCAAATTGTGTTCAACTCTAGATATTTAATCATGCAAAGAACAAAGAATGGGCAAAACTTATGCACCTTTCTACTCCATAGTTTTAATGACACCTCACAATCCCATGTTCATAAGGTTCATCTCGATGGACTATAGGTCCACTAGTGGCTTCCATCTCCTCCTCCTTGTTGGAAAGAACTTTGGTATGTGTCAACAATACTTTTAAACGAAATACATGTTAGAGGAAAAAATTGAAACAAGATGTTGGAGATTGAAGCATGTTCAAGCAATATATTTACAGTTTGTTTTTGAAAGCTTTCCACTGAACAAGCTCATCAATTGGTTGAACCTTTCTCAACTTTCCACTTCTTTGCACCTGACATTTGCTACTACCAAGCCTCCATCTCCAACGTCCACCAAATGGAAGTTGACGTCATGTGGTTGATTAGGAAAGATGTTGTAATATTGCACATGCTCACTTTTGCCAAACTAAGAGCTCAATGATGTAAAACATGACAAATGGAAAGAAATTCAAAATGCACAACCACTCTTGACAAGTATTGACTCTCTCCAAAACATGCATTGCAATAATTGTGAGGGAAAGAAACATGCAAATTCAAAATGAAATTAGTTGTGCCATCGGATGAAAATGAATAGTGAAGATGCCATGTTTTAGAATTTGGATGATAGATGAAAAATGGACACTGACCATAACATCCACCATTTGGCAAATGAACTCTATTGTAGTTCTTTGTAAAGTTTTTCAAAATTCAACCTAGTTGCACTTGATTCATTGTTGCATCAAGAATAGATGGAATTTTTGTGTGGGATTTGTTTGGAACTGGCTTCAACTAGGTTAGACATTGTAACAAAACAATTCATCAATTTTTTGGTAATTTTACTCTCAAATTTTTTTAATTAAAAATAAATATTGTTTTATGATGCATTTAATAAATTGTCAAGTCACATCAAAAGATATTGATGACTTCATGAATCAATTTCTTAGGAAAAAATAAAATATTTTCCTTTTCATACCATATACATTGCACCACATTTACATATGACAAAGGACTTTTGAACTCCAGACATATTTTTAATTTTCAAAAAAATTAAGTTATGCATTTTTTATAGTTTGAGTGCTTTTTAAGAGTGTCTAATAATTCCTTGATACTAAAAAAAATTGAATGTCAAAAAGTTTGTATTGTGAAAATTAAAGATTAATGTGCAATTAGTCCTTTGTCTAAAAATGCACCTACTCAACTTCAAATGTCCTAAACAAAAAACAAAACATGAAATTGGATAATGTGGTAATTAAATTTAAATTACTCAATATCCAAATTAGTCATTAAGGACACCTTCCCATGATTAACATGACATTAAAGTGGCATGACATAGACATATGTAACAAAATTTGCAATTTTGACCATCGTTTGACATGGTTTTTGGCTCATTTGATTACGATTGCACCTAAAGATAATAATTTAATGTGTTCTATCCAACTTTTTTCAAACAACAAGAACTCCTTCACTTTGGGGGGTCATAACTTTCTCATCATTTGAGCTCAAAATCAAGTGCTATAAAAGCCTAATAGTGCTATGGTTGAAGGGGCATCTAAACTCTTTGAAGACCCATTGCAAAAAATGCACAATTACTAAACTCCAAGAGATTTAGCTTTTAAATGTTTGTTCATTGACCTTTCTACCCTAATACCAGTTTAATACAAGGACTATATTAATCCCAATAACAGGTATATACCAATGTTGAGTGGTTCTTCCTTTTTGTAAGAACCTTTGGTTAAGTTTTGACATTTTAAAATTAATGTGGAGGTTCTCTAGGTAAAGGTTTGAACTAGGTTCTTCCAAACTTTGAACCTTTCAGTTCTGGTGCAATCACATTTTTTCAAATTCAAGAACCTCTAGACCTGGTTTTTGAACTGGACATTGCTCATTGCTAAAGATTATGTGAGTATAAAGTTTTACAACAAATTAAAATGTGGGTCTATATAAATATAAAGTTGAACAACTAATTAAAATTAATATTTAATTATAAAGTTCAGTTTACTTATTAGCTTATATATATATCTCCTGATCCTGTTTTCAAATATATTTTTTCAAGGTTTCAATTCTGGTTTTGAATCTAGCAAAACATTTTCTCCACGGTCCAGTTCTTATGCTGATTCCAGCAAATTGATCTCAACTCACTCAGGTTCAAGTCACAAGAACCTGACCCTGAACCCCCCATGTTTACCCTTTAAACCTGATACTCTCCCAATACCGATATATATACCTATCACATACCAGCCAAAAATCAGCCTTGGACCCTAATACCAGGACTAGGACCTTACACCACAACCAGGCAGATACAAAAGTTTACAAGGGGTCCCATACCAGTAACTTCTGGTATGATTTTTTTGGAAAAGATTTGATACCAGTACCAGCTGGTATGTTCCAAAGTTGATAGCCACTCAACATTGGTATGGATGATGGACTTCCTTGAGCTTGATTATAACTTATAACCTGAACAATATAGGAGGGCACATTGCTGTTTGGTGCCATAGATGGTGAGGTCACAGATGGCCCCAGCTGCATTGAACTGGGTTTAGGGTTTAAGGTTTGTATAGGATTTAAGGTTTAGGTCCAAGCCTTAAAGAAATGTGCTGAGTGTTTCCTGATGATCTTAATGTGTGTGTTCATAGGTAATTTCATTTCCTACTTTACTATGCTTGAAAGCTACCACAAGTCACAAGGGCTCTCTACACTTGTATATATGTGTTTACTACATTAATATATAACCCATGTCCCCATACAGACGGAGTTCTCTGAATCTGGATGATGAAATTCATAGTGAGTGGATTTAAGGAGGAAAAAACTTTTAAAAAATATAGCACAAATTTTCTTGATCCATTGTTCAATTTCTATATAGTGCAAATTCACAAAGCCCTTTCCCAATGCTAATTGGGTTTGGCTTCATCCCTTCCCCTTGCATTTGTTGAGAGTTGAGACCATGTATTTAACTCCTCACCTGTGCCCATACCAAAAGTCCCAAGATCATGGCACTCCAAGAGACCATCATCATGCATGACCAAGCAACAAATTATTTGCCATTTCATGTTGCATTTGTCAAAATATTGATAATTATGCTTGGGTGAAAGCACACTATGGTCTTCATGATTTATTAGTTTTTTGAGGTTTGATATTTTTTGTTAACTAGGGTGGATAAAATTTGAGTAACTATTCTTGTGAATAATGAATTTTATGAATATTTGATTACTTTGAAACTTGGGTTAGTGATTTGAAATGAAGTATTAACAAATGATAAGGATTTTGGAATTTAAGGGTTTTCAAAACAAATTCATACATGTCACAAGCTCAAAAAATTTAGAATTATATTTCAAAAGTGAGGTTATGGCTAGTATTTTCACAAAATACTTTGGATGATGAATAAAAATATTGACATAACTCAACAAAATTTACTTATATTGAGAAGTTTGTTGAATTTGCATAATAATCTAATGATCAAATGACTTGTGCATTTTCCTATTAATAAGTTTCAAGGCATTTCTTCAGTTCATAAAATAAACAGTCTACTGGGAAAACACAACATTTGCTCCTCATGACAATCCATATGTCTCTGGCATTTTGTGTAGAACTCTCAAGGTACTAGAACTGCAAAAGAAAAATCTAGTTTCAAAGGTAGACTGACCCATGTACAGTAACAAGAAGAACATCAGAGGAATAGGGTTAAATGTGGTTTCTGTCAATAATATTATATGCTTCCAGCTTCTGAATTGTTCATAATAATATGAAACAATTTCAGATAATTGGATTGTTTTTTGTATTTCTTTGGAATGTGGGAAAATCAAAATTTTGATCCTGGCATAAAGAAAATTTGCTTCAATGTGATTTCCCAATGAAATAAAATAAATGGGTGAATTGGGTAAAAATAATTGGCAGAGATTGTCAAAGTACAATTCTGCACCTACTTCCCTTTCCAGATCTGTGTCAATTCTTGGATGCATGTGAAGAATGCAAAAATGGTGAGAGGCTGGGAGAGGAAGTGGCAGGTATCAACACTCCACCAGCTTGACATAAGTCCGAGTACTTTTTGTGTTTGATCTTCTTAGAAGATGTAGACTTGGTACGATATCGCATCATATATGAATGGACAAGTGGTTGAAAGTCTTCATTCAGTTTGATGCAAATTAAAAACAGGAGTCGGTACATGAAGGTCATGCCCAACAGGATGCCAAGATCCATCCACTTCCCGCGCTTGGTTTGGATTCCATAAATTTGTTCCACCACATAATATCCAGGAATTTTTGGAGTTATGGCCTCTCCATTCAAGATAAAGCTGCCAAATGTGAGCCCAAGAAAGTCATTCTTGAACATTCCCTGCACCCAGAATGCTGCCCATCATGTATTGATGATGAAATGAAATTCCAGTATAATTATTTGATTCTGTTGCTTGCTTGTCCAAGCACTGCATAGAATATTCAAGATGGAAAGAAAGCAGGCTGGGGCAGCAGCTGGAGGACCTACTGAGAGATGGAAGTTGCTAATTGATGATACCTGCGTTGCATACATGTGGAAAGCCAAATATGATGTTGGATAACGCCAAACAGGTTTTGGTAAATCATTGGGTAAGCGGAAAAATCCAGACATCAGCAGGAATACCCCCTGCTCATGAAACCCACCGGTAGACAATTTTTTTTCAGCAAGTTCTGAGCTATCCCACCAGCATTACTTCTTCACCAGCTATGATCAAATGGGTGTCCATCATCTGCCAAAACCCAAAACTCTAAACCCCCAAAATTTTACAGATGGGTGGAGAACATGTAACACATAAGAAAAAGAGTGCAACATGGGTGGATTAGAAAGCTCTTGATGTGGTGGCATACTGACATACCTGAATGCCAGATCCAATTAAAATGCCGACCAGAAAACTTGGACACACGCTGGCAACTGCCATCATCAGGCTGTCAGCACATGCTAGCTCGACAAACAGGAGAAGGACAAAGTAGATGTAGTGGTCAAATCCATGATGCAATTGCACCATCAAGTAAATGATTGAGCCTGAAACAAAGGCTATGAAGAAGAGGAAAGGCAATGAAGAAAGACTGTTGCTTATCACAAACACCATCACTCCATAGTGTCCATTCATTCTCTCCCGACTGAACACCTGGGCATAGACAAAATCTCATCTCAGAAATTCACATCTATATATATGATGGTGATGAACATCATCTTCCATGAGCAAGCAGCAGGCTGGGTTTTTGAAGTCAAACACTCAGAACAAGACTATGTTTGAAGTTAAGTTTTGGAAGAAAAATGAATAACAGCAAGAGTGATGTATGTGTCACCTTCATGTCATCAACAAATGATGGGAAACTTCCAATTGACATGAATGTCAAGAATCCTCCAACAAAGGCCATACATCCTGCCCTTCCCTGCCAGATGTTGCCGTCATTACCAATTTCATCAGTGACAAACACAAGAAGACTATGTACCCATTTGCACAAGAACCAAATCTTTCAAGTTATTGAATCTAACTGCCACTGATTCTTTCCCTAATCCGCAAAACCCAGCACATGCTACTGCTACTATTTGCATCTGCAATAAACAGATTGGAAGAAAATTCTCCTCTGTTGCTGACTAGGTCATCAGATCATAAAATGTGACTAGTACTGGTTCAAGTCCAAGACAAAAAATTGCTTACCAAGATGGAGCTGTATTGGAAGCCAATCCTCCAATAGATGGTACCAAGGCAAATAGAAAGCAGAAAGTATATAATGGAACGTAGCCAGTAATACCCTATGTCTCTTTTCATGTTTGTGAAGGAACGTCTAGTCAAGCTCCAACATTGTGTCCAAAAGTTTGCATGCTGCTGCCAGTTTCTACTAGAAGTCTTGACTACCTGGAATCCTTCCTGCAGAATATAACATAATTTGCAAGATGTCTTTCATTCCCCCTAGATCAATTGATGTCAAATCTGGAAGTCTAAGAAAGAAACCAAGCCTGGCAGCCCAATTGTTACAAAGTGCTTTTGAAATGGACGCCTGCAGGATGTGTTTTTGACCACAGCAGCTGCTGCAGTTGCACAGATTGGGTAAGAACCAGGAGAGAAATATGTACTGTTTTTGCAGTCTGTAATTGAATCCTTGACATTGTGGCTGCTGCATAGTCACTCTTCTGGTACACTTCTGCTAGTATCTCCACCACTTGCTTGGCAGTCATCCTGTCCAGTGGGTCCATGCTACTACTCTCCATATCCTGCGAGCAAGAAATTGATAACAAGATTGATGGTTAGGTTACACGCGGTACAAGGTGGAGCAACCAACATAGGTTTAGGGTTTAGAATGGAAGATCCTTGATGCATCATTGCATTGTGTGGCCAGATGAACAGCAATTTGGAGCAATGGAGTTCAGACTTACTGCACATGTTGAATTAGAGCCTTGTTGGAGAGCAGTCCTGAGTTGATCAAAGTCCGTATTCACAGCTCGCAAGTAGTGGTCTGATGGGTTCTGGAGTTCTGGGCATGGAAACCCGGCTGTTGCAAAATGCTGCACAAAACAAAACAATTCATTAATAATCAATCAACTTCATCACGTATTCAGTTTTCAAGAATCTCTGGGACTAGTCTTGATCATCATGATGCATCAATATACATACATGTGCATTGATGATCATGATCGTCCCCACCTTTGCAATGATCTGTGAATTGAGCCCCCAAGGTAAAAACAGACCCCAATTATGCATATTGTGCGCTTCCAAGATCAAAACGAACCCCTCATTATGCATTTGTGAGTTCAAGACTTCTTCACAGTGTTGGTATTGTATGTATAATGTCTTACCTGATAAGCATCTGTGGCCACCCCAAAGTACATGCAACGTCCACCTGATAGAAGTGTCAAATTGTCAAAGAGCTCAAATACTTCGCTGCTGGGCTGATGGATAGAGGAGATGACAGTTCTCCCATCTCTGGCTAGATTCCTCAATGTCGTCACTACAAAAAAAGCTGCAGCACTACAACAGCCACTCCACCAGGACAATCATCCAATTGACAATATATCAAAAAAGAAACTAGAAAAAGTTCTCGATGCAACAGAAACAATGCAGGTGCAATCACACTAACAAGAGTCATAGGATGTGTACAAACTAGTGAAGCTTTGTTTTTCATGTTTTAGTGTGGCTGCACTCAAAGCAAAAGTGTTGTTCATCTGCATGGAGTACTGATCTGCAGTCTTGCAAGATGGATTGATCAGTGTGCCTGCAGTAGTAGTACCTGTCCAAGCCGGTGGTGGGTTCATCGAGGAAGAGCAAGCGAGGACGCGTGAGAATCTCGAGAGCAATGCTGAGACGGCGTTTCTCACCCCCACTGAGTCCCCTCAAGTGCCAATTGCCGACATGGGTGTTGGCGCATTCCTGCAAACCCATCTGTTGAATGGTGTTGTTCACGATCTCTCTTTTCTCCGCTCTTGTGATCAGCGCATGAGACGACGGCAGACGCAGATCCGCCGCATAGTGCAGATACTCCTTCACTGTCAGAGTTGCTATCAGATCATCCGATTGTGTCACATATGCCTGCAAGCAAAGCAAGCGCACAAGGACCTGATCTTGGATGATGATGATGATTCCTTCCCTTCCCTTCCCTTGTGAGAAAATTGCCTAGAACTTGACCTCCAAGAATATTAGGGCTCTTTGATTCCTTCCCTTGTGCGAAAATTGTGTAATTTTAGCTCCAAGAATAGACTAAAATTGATGATGCAAGTAACAGCTAGCGAATTGTGCAACACAGGGAGTAGTTTTGCAACATTCCTTCCCAGGGAGCCAGTCCCACATTCAACCAGCAAAAACTCCTTTGTGTACATCATTAGCCAGTCAAGAAATCGCTGAACAAAACCTCTGAGAGACACAGAGAGAGAGAGAGAGAGAGCTGGAGAGTCAAGACTTGAGACGTGCAATACTCGAGTTTAGAACCTACAGCTGCAGTTCCATAGCACATAGTTTTGTTCTTCCGGCTGTGTCCGTTGAGCAGGATTTCTCCAGTCTGCAAAGCGATCGTCTTCGACAGTCTACCTGCACATGCCACAAACAACAAGTTACAAAATATTGATCACCCGTGCAGTGAAGTGCAGTCCTGATGCAAAATCCGATCAGGTAGCAAATTCTGTTTCAAGAGCTTGTTCGTTCTTGATCTTCAGCGCCTTTGACATGGCGCATTTGCAAGAAGGGTTTTTTCTCGAGCGGTGCGCCGGGGTTTCTTCTTACCTGCGAGAGCATCGAGCATTGTCGATTTGCCGGATCCGCTTGGCCCCATGATCGCCATAATCGATCCTGGTTCCGCATATCCTGCAAAAAAGGATTTGGTCTTATACGCAACAAACCAATCTGATTTCCGTATTACAGTATATGAGATCTTCAAAAAATCTTGAGCTAGAGAGCGAGCGAATGAGTAAGGTTTTTTTTCTTGCAATATTCTGGTTGATCAAGCTGCAGTACAGAGCTGCTGCAGCTCGATCGACACAAGTTCATGCACAGAGATCTTGCGCATGCATGCAGGTTTTTTGACGTCAATAATGAAGGTTTCTGCAAAGCTTGAAACTGTCCGAAGATCACAAATGCAAAGCTTGGTCGTACCTGAGATGTTTTGCAAGAGGGCTTGAGGTCTTCCGACGACAGTGACAGAGAGATCCTTCCATGTGAGCAAAGCAGCTACTAGTGCAGTACACGACACTGCAGTTTCTCCATCTCTACTACTTGTAGCAGCTGCTGTAACAGCAAGGTTCTTACTCTGCAAACCTCTAGCTCTCACTAGAATCTCACTCAAGGGACTCATGCAGGCACCAAGCTGCTTAGGACTGGCAACAACAGCAAGAGCAGCAGCAGCAGGAGCTACATGGATATGATGCATCACATGATCAGATTCTGCAGCTGCAACACTAGCAACAGCAGCCTGATGAATATGCATGACAGAAGCTCTCGATTCTTCAGTTACTGCAACAGTAGCAGCAACAGGATCTTGAGCTGCTGCAGCGTCTGACTGCAGCTCCTGATGATCATGACTAGTACTACTACTCTTCAGCATATTGATCAATACCCACCAAATTTAGCTCAGATCAGCAACAAAATACATGTATGACAAAGTCTATCCCTGCCAATACTACAACAGGAACACCACGTCTTCAGGAATCATAAGAAAAAGTTTCAGCTGGATCTGGCCCAATTGACACTAGTCTGAAGAAGAAAAGTTCTTCAGATTGTTGAGCTCTTGTGATCTATGAATGAGGGAACTGGGAGAAAAATGGGGGACAATATAGAGAGAGAGAGAGAGAGAGAGAGAGAGCTCTGCAAACAAAACCATAATTTCTACGATTGTGTGACATTTGAAGAATGAGAAGAAGAACAACAAGAACAACAATAAACAATAAGTGCAACTCTGTTATGTGGTATACGTCATGTGTGATCACGTGAATTCAATGATAATACAATTTGCAAATTCTACAACTGTACCACTCGTCTCCAGA